>Ga0207647_10000385_pt1 | contig 35983 bp, 30 predicted proteins | sample KBSCornC2_FD_184295 | JGI IMG/M metagenome (GOLD analysis project Ga0207647, IMG submission 184295) | Corn rhizosphere microbial communities from Kellogg Biological Station, Michigan, USA - C2 (SPAdes) (version 2) | ecosystem: Host-associated > Plants > Roots > Rhizosphere ... | reverse complement strand
AAGTCACAGGAAATCAAAGCGATCCTCAAACTTCGACCGTGAGTTCCTTCGTTTGTCTGGAACAATTGTGATAAAACTGTCCGCCCGAAGGATTCACTCGAAGAATGACGACAAACTATTTAAAAACTCTCCTGACCATCTGTGTACTTATCTTCGCAAGCACTTTATGCCTGGCCCAGACGGGACAAAAAATTGCCAAAATCGAAACTGAAGGTCTGCAGACTTTGACCTCCGAGACGGTCATCGCTACGAGTGGTCTGAAGGTTGGTGATGCTTTTTCAGTTGAAGCAACTGACGCCGCGGCTGAGCGTTTGGTGAGCAGCGGTCTATTTAAGAAAGTTGGGTATAGCACGAGAAACGTCGGGACCAACGTGACGATTACGTTCAAGCTTGAAGAACTCAAAGGTCAATTGTCACCCGTCGTCTTCGATAACTTCATCTGGTTTACCGACGAAGAATTGTCTGCAGCAATCAAACGCGAAGTTCCTTCTTTCAACGGTTCCGCGCCCAACGCGGGCGACACCAACGAAGCCATAAAGAAAGCCCTTCAAAACCTGCTCGACGAACGCAAGCTGCCGGGACAAGTCGAATACAACCTCACGGAAACCGAGCACTTGTTTCGGGTCGAGGGCGCACCGATGAAGATTTGCACGCTTCACTTTCCTGGTGCGCAAAAAGTATCCGAAGAGAAACTGATTCAAGCGACCCGCAGTTCTATGGAACAGGATTACTCTCGCGAAACGGCGAAGGTTTTTCCGATGTATGGCCTTTATCCAATCTACAGGGAACTGGGCCATCTGCGCGCGTCATTCGGAGCGCCGGTTGCAAAGCCTGAGAAGAGTGGCAGCTGTGAAGGAGTTGACTTAACGATACCTGTCAATGAAGGCCAGGTTTATTCCTGGGCCAAAGCTGAGTGGTCCGGGAACGAGGTGTTGGGGGCTAAAGAGCTTGACGATGCGTTGGCCATGAAGCCGGGTGAAGTTGCTAATGGGAAGAAGTTCGACAAGGGACTACATGAGGCCGAGGAGGCTTATGGAAACCACGGCTACATTGAGGCACACATGAGTGCCACTCCGGAATTTGACGACGCGGCATCAAAGGTAACTTTCAAGATCGCCGTCAACGAAGGTCCGCAATATCGTATGGGCTCAGTCCAGTTCAAAGGTTTTTCTGCCGACGACGCTTTCATTCTCGGCAAGAGGTGGGGACTGAGAAGCGGTGAGGTTTACGATCGTAGTTATCTTAATCGTTACTTTCGGAACGAGGCGCGTGAGATAACAACGCGAATCGGCAATGAACGCGAGGCGCAGGGTAAGCCACGGCCAAACATCGACAGTCGAGAAAGACCAAATCGTCAGACCTCGATCGTGGATCTGATCATCGAGCTCAAAAACTAATCGCCCGGATCTGGGGCTTACGCCCCAAGGCTTTATGCTACCGCCTGCTTCGCAGGCGCCCGCGCTAGTGGTGCTCCAGGACCGTGTGCGGCCAGCGGGTGAAAATGACCGCCACAAATAACACTCCAACGAGGCTCAGCTTGAACGACAACTGGACCAGACCCCGCATTTGCAGTACACCGTAAATGCCAAGTATGCCGATGACGAAATAGAGCCCACCGAGCAGTGCGAGCCAGTTTCGCCGCAGGAAAACAAGCGACAGAATGAGCGTAGCAATTGATATGAGAAGCCACTTGCCAGACCCGGCCGAGGTCACGTTGCGCACGAGGTTTTCCTCGATGTCGGTCGCGTCCACCAGAGCAGCGATGCTAAGGTTCTCTACGACATCAAAGATAGCCCCACTTGTCGCACAGACAGCTGCAACCACACCTGCCCATACAGCCCAACGCTGACTGCGCATCGCGAGGAGTGCACTCATCCCGGCGAAGAGTAGCCAGTACAAGGCGATGAAAAAGTAGTCACCGTAAAGTCCCTTGCGGAGGTAGATCCGCATTGGACTGTCACCCGTCGCATCACGGTCGCCGAGGATATCCTTGACCTCGTCAAACTGTGCCAACTCTACTGCCAGGGCCGGGCGACTCAGGTCCGGAGGTAGCGTTGCCGCAGGCGCAGGGTGGGTCTTTTCCATAATGAACGCCACAATCCCGAGCACGACCATCACAGTTGCCAGTGCTCCGATTGCTCGGACGAGTGCCTCCATAGTTCCTCCTTTCGCGTAGTACGGCGGCTCTTGAGCCGGCTACGGTCGGACGGTCAACGGTTTCTCATTGTCGATGAAAGCTGGCTTTGGGTCCGAAAACTGAGGATCGCAGGCCGACCAAACAAGAATTGGGTTTACGACGGCCTAATTAACAAAGATAAGTTGATGTGTCAACAGGAATAACCAGCAAGCGGACGGATCCTAATGACGTTTTAAGAAAAAATGTTTCCCCGGCATTGAGTATGAACTCGAGGGCCACCCCAAACTGAAATTTCCTCAAAAATCCTCGAAAAATCGCTCATTTGTTGAAGACTTTGGGCCTTGAGTGTGATATATGAGAGTCCGTCTTGAATTTCAATTTAGTTCTCGTTGGAGGTGTTACACCAGACTATGGCGACAAAAGCCGCGACAGGCAAGAAGCGCATGACCCAATCGGAAGTAATCAACCACTTCTCTGAATCCACAGGAATGAAGCGAGCACAAGTTAAAGAGTTCTTTGAAGAGCTAGGAAACCTCGCAGCGCGCGAAGTGAAATCTAACGGTGAGTTTGTTCTCCCAGGATTCGGAAAGCTCGTAAAATCCGAGCGAAAAGCACGGGAAGGCCGGAATCCCGCTACCGGCGAAACGATCCAGATTCCCGCAAAGACCACGTTGAAGTTTAGAGTTGGCAAATCTATGAAAGATACCGTGCTTCCAAAAAAGTAAAACAAGGCACTATTATTTTTCAGCATCGGCGCCGCTCCGACCACCTCAGGCAATCGGGCGGCGCCTTTGTCCGTAAAGGTTAAAAATCGTTAGATTTTTCATCTAGTTAGACCCTACCATACCGCAACAAAAAAATTTCTGGACGGATGTTCACTCGTCGCTTATAATCCAACGTTTCGCTGACACCCCTGCGGCAAATGCTAAATATGCCAAGCTGTGTTTTGGGGTTTTTACCCTGATTCTAAGGCTTTGCCTTGCGGTGAAGGCTGCATCCAAGGGGGTTAGTGACGCATCTATAGTACATACATTGGAAAAAGAGATCTTATACGGAGGAAGAGAAGCAATCGTGACTTTTGATACACACCTGCCGCTGAATGAGCGGCTGATGAGAATTGATCACATTCAGGCGCGTCGTTATTCGAAGCTCAACGGCGTTGCTCTTGAGATCGCAACAGAGGGCATCATCAGGCACCTCAAAGCGTGCGACCGAATGGACGTCAATCCAGAGACTTCGGCAGTGCGCGAGATCATTGATGATGCGCTGAACGGCCGTCGAGTGTTCGCTGAGACCAAAGACCGCGCAGCAGCATAGGCTTATCTCACGGATTTCCACGAAGAGGTCGCCCCCGCGGGCGATCTCTTTTTGTTTGTCCGATGCCGATCGGGTACGGCATCAGTTTGAAATTTGATGACACGCCGAAGGCGTTCGCTAACCCTGGGAGCAAACATAAATAGTCGCTGAACCCTGCAGGGTTCGGCAACTGGCGAACCCTTTTCAGGGTTGTACGGTTTCGGAGGTTGTGATCCTAGGGTTGTCGCTAACGCTCCAACCCTAGGCTGAGGTTAGCGAACGCCTTCGGCGTTGATCCCAATTCAAACTGATGCACTACTGCCGATCGCTTGCGGTTGACACTGCTCTTTGATTTGCTAACATGCCACGTGTTTGAATGTGCCCCTGTAGCTCAGCGGATAGAGCATCTGCCTTGTTGGAGCCTTAATGGGGAATACGCTCGGAACCCATTGAGTGGACGACCCTGTATGCGGGGACGCCCTGAGAGCCTCCGGTACTCGATCGATTCTGTGGTCCAGTAAAAATCCGAGAGGATTGGGTAATCCGCAGGAAACCTGTTGTGATTTTGTGCTGCAGGGATCCTCAGAGACTATACGGGTCGGGACTGTGATGTCCAAGATATAGTCCAGCCAGCAACCCCAGCTTTGACGGGCGGTCAGGGAAAGCCTGATGCTGGAAGCTAAGCAGAGGGCCGCAGGTTCGAGTCCTGCCGGGGGCATTTAATCACAAACCTATACGGCGGCATTAGCTCAGTAGGTTAGAGCGCCAGATTGTGGATCTGGAGGTCGTGGGTTCGAGACCCACATGCCGCCCCACACGAGAATTCATACCAATGCCAGACGAGCAAAGAGTTGCGAATAATTCGCAGACGTATGTAGCCGACGCCGATACTTTTCAGTTTGAAACTATCGAGCAGAAGAATGGGCAGGCGACGGTGATTCGTTTTCGACTCGAAGACCCGCGCTATCATGCCGGTGATGTGCTAGTCGTACTGAGCGGCAGCGAGATCCACTTTCACGGGATGATTGGACAACTCGCGGAGGGATGGGCCATCGCGAGTGATCATCGTGGATCGTTGCTGGCAGCGACCGTCCAGTAAGTAACACTGATTAGGCGGATTTTTTAATTCGATTTACGCGGATCAATTCCTCACGTAGCCTGACGGATACGAAACGCGCACGCCCGGAGTCGATGACTTCACTTCGATCTTGTGGAATCCCTTCTTGAGGTGTGTTGACAGGAACGTCAGCGCCGCTTGCTTCTGCAGTGCTACATCCAACTCGCGAATAAAGGGCCGGAAACTCACGGGCGCGCCGGTACCCTGAAAGAAAGCAATACCACCAGTTTCATCCGACAATCGCAACAGCGAGCTCTGCGCGTTAGTTACCAAACCCGGGTTCGCTGCGGCCAAAGTAGACGGTGCGTAAAAGCCGTAGATCGCAACGCCGCGTCGTTGCGACTCGTTCACCGCGCGCTGTAGATCCACACTCTGCGTCGGTGAAGAAGAGTCGACGCCGCGCGAAACATCAAGACCATCGGAAACCAGCAAGATCGCACGCCGGCCGAGCGGCTGACTTTCAAATCGTTTCAACGCTTCGATAACTTCGACATAGGGATTGTACGGGCTGGAACTCGAAAGACCGTTCGGCGGCCGTAGAGACGTAGCTGCCTTCTCGAGATCGGTAGTGAACTTCTGTCTTACTGCCAAACTACCGGTCCGCAGGCTACCCACCATCACTCTAGAACCTTTCGGTAATTTGCGAATAAACTCTGCAAGGTCCTTGATCTCATTCGCTACTGAAGTCACAAGGTCTTCCTGAATCAACACACACAGTGTTATCGGCGAGTTGGTACCGATAGCTCGCATCGAGATGATGGTTTGCGGCTCACCGTCTTCACTTATCACCAGATCGATATTCTGAAAATAGGTTTCCTCGGTTCTTTCGGCAACTTCTTCTTTCGTGCGGATCGTGACTGGAATCGTAACCGGCTTGCCCGGTCCGCGTGCGTTGCCGTTCCCCACCACCTGAGTTTGCGGTTGGCCAAATGCGGGCTGTGAAACAAGAGCAAAACTCAAAGCGATCAGAAGCTGAAATGTGAGTCGTCGGAGCGTCTTCATTGAATCTTCCTTTGTGGTCTCGCCGTTATTATACAGACACCGCGGCTCAATTGGCGTCGGCGTGACCGCGGCTGGCAGTCACCTGTTCCATGAGCTAAGATCCGCAACACCATGGGAGCAATGCTCGAGATGAGTTCCAAAGGCAAACTTTCCGGCAAAGACGCTAGAACTGCGGGTTTGCTGAAGGTTGCTCCATGGATAGCCGTGATCGCGACTTCCCTGCCTGCTCCCCTCGTTTTCCTTGTCCTTTTTCTTACTGACGCGGCCACAGATTCAGCCGCTCTCTATCTTTTGTTGGCCGGTCTCTCGCTGACCCTGGGATTTGCGCTGGGTGTGGTGATTGCCGCTTTTTTCCTCGTTTACCGCCGGAGGTGGCTCTCTAAATTGCGAGACCGGTTAGCATCGGATGGAATCACAGCGGATGAGGTTGTATGGTTCCGTTCAGAATTGACGTCGGCCGAGCGCGCGTCCCTGGCGGAAATCAAACGAAGTAACCCGCTTTTGGCGGACGCTTACCTCGAAACTCTGGCTAATAGACTCACGGCGTCGCGCATCGTTTCGCGGTCAAAACGCGAGATGTTGAAGGTAGAACGGCAGATTAACCGGGCTCGGACGCTCAAGACAGCCGAATCGGCTTCGCTTCAGAAGGAATTGGCCGCGGACCATGAAAAGCTCGAGCATCTGCGGCAAACGGCCAATGATCATCTGGTTAAAGCGAAGACTCGGTTGCAGGTTATAGAAGCAACGGCGAGGCGCAACCTGACCGAGGGCGAGACGAGTATGATGATGCAACGGTTGGGAAGTTCGCAGGATCAGTTGCCGTTGGTGCTTGAAATTGCGCAGTTGGAGCAGCAAGCGCTCCGTGAAGCCACCGACGAAACCCTCACCACACAATAAAGAACGAACTGTAGGGGCGGCCCTCCGTGGCCGCCCTTGGTTTTGATAGGTGTTCGCCAATCCAAACTGTCGCTACTTGAATCGCTTTAGCTCAAACCACGGGCGGCCACGGAGGGCCGCCCCTACAGTTCGTTCCGTGGATCGTGATTCCTCTTAAGGCGATAGACGCCGGGGGCGAGGCGTTCGGCGAAGCCTTCGTCGACGAGTCCCCAGTTCCCCAAACCCGCTTCGGGTGAACGGAGGCCCGTTACTCGCGCCAATTCGCCGCGTACAGTCATTCCCGCGCCAACGAGGAATGAGCGCGCAATCTCCTGCAAAGCCTCTTCACGCCTCACACTCTGATTCAGCTCGTCCGGAAAACGCACTTCGGGTATTGACCAGATATACGTGAACGTTGGCTCATAGAGAACCTCAGTCGGAATTATCTTGAGCGACTTCTGAAGCTGCGTCATCGCCTTGTCAAACCGGGCTCGCTCTGCAACACCACTGGCCTCGCGCAGATCACGCGTCCCCATTTCCCACTCGCGCCGCATGACTTTAAGAATCGCCTGCGCGTCAGCCGAAAGCGTCTTCTTCTCCATTCGCTTCGGTATTCCAAAGAGTGCGTTGAAGTGTGGAATAAGCCGCGGCGCGATAAAAGTCGAACGACCGCGCAGGAGTTTTCCATAGAAGCACTTCCCTCGCCGCATCACTTCGTCCTTTATGGCCCACGCTAGCCTGCTCTCCGGATCCTTCTGCACGTTGCGCGGCATGTGCGCATCGCGGCGACCACAAACCGCGACGTACAGCGACGGTCCAGGGCGGCGCGAATCCGTCAAAGCCTCACAAAACCCCACCTCCTGGATGAAGCGTTCAGCGGCGTAAACATCCTCCACTCGGTTTTCAGGATCGCGCCGCCACATGCGGTCGCGATGAATCTCAATCTCTTCCGGAAGCCCAGGAATCATGGCCGCGATTCTATCAAAGTGAAGGCCTGGTCCAGTCAATCTGCCCGGATCGGTCACTCGCATGGTCCAACCCAGTTTCGCTGCAAATCCAGATAAGTTGTTGTTACTAAAAGATCTAACACCCGATCGAGCATTTGGCACGATCCCTGCACAGGCGTGAGCGCCGGTTGTTTGTCCTCAACTGGCCAAACCTCAGACGGAGAATGACGACGTTGATATTGATTAATAGAACAAAACGCTTCCTGGTGCTGGCATTGCTGGCTAGCCTCACGCTGGGACCAAACCTTCTCGGCGGTAACCTTTGGGCGACTGTCCGCGCGAACGATAAGCCGCGCGCAAATAAGGACGAGCAGCCGAACAAGGTGGCTTCCGATCTCGCAGACTCGCTGAAGAAGAAAAGCAGCGACAGTCTCGTTAAGGTTATCCTCCAGCTCAACCAGAAACCGAGCGGTCAACTAAACTCACTCCTCGCAAGCAACGGCGTCAAAATCAGAAGACATTTCGACAACCTCAACTCTTTTGCCCTCGAATTACCCGGTAACGTCGTCAACGCTCTCTCGAATTTTCCTGAAGTCGCATTTATCTCCCTGGACAGCCAGGTAATGACTCTGGGCCACATCGCACACACGTCCGGTACGGACAACGTGCGCACTATGGCGAGTGACGGTGGGCTCGATGGAAACGGAATCGGAATCGCTATTGTTGACTCCGGTATCTACAGCGGCCACACCTCCTTCGTCGACGCACAAACCGGTGTTTCACGAATCGTTGTGAATCTGGATTTCACTGGCGAAGGCCGAACGGACGATCCTTACGGTCACGGCACACACGTCGCGGCAGCCGCCGCCGGCAGTGGAATCGTAGCAAAAGGTGAATACATCGGAATTGCTCCGCGAGCGAAGCTACTTAATCTTAGAGTTCTGAATTCAACTGGCACCGGATCGGTGTCAAACGTGCTTGCAGCCTTCAACTGGCTGATGGCGAATTCTTCGACCTACAACGCGCGCGTTGTGAATCTGAGCATCGGCGTACCTGCGATTACGTCCTACAAGTTCGACCCACTTTGTGTTGCCGCACGACAGCTCGTCGATAAGGGTATCGTCGTGGTTGCCGCGGCCGGTAACAACGGGAAGAACAGTGCCGGCCAAAAGGTTTATGGCCAGATTCACGCGCCCGGTAACGAACCTTCCGTAATCACCGTCGGCGCCGTCGACACGAAAGGAACCGATCAACGAGGCGACGATACGATTGCAAGTTACAGCTCGCGTGGGCCAACGCGCAGCTTCTGGACCGACACGAACGGTGTCAATCACTTCGATAACTTAGCCAAACCTGAAATTGCTGCTCCCGGCAACAAAACCATCTTCGCCGAGTCGCCAAACAATTTCCTGCTCTCGCAGAATCCGACGCTCGATGCAAACGTCAGCACAGATCCGACTCGCAAACAAATGATGCTCAGCGGCACGTCGATGGCGGCGCCACTGGTGTCCGGAACCGCGGCCCTGATGTTTGAAGCCAATCCGACTCTTACCCCCAACCTGATTAAGACCTTGCTGATGTACACCGCTCAGCAGCTTCCAAACTTCAACATGTACGAGCAGGGCACGGGCGAGCTCAACGTTGATGGCGCTGTTCGTCTCGCGAAGATTGTACGCACGCTCCTCAACAGCTCGACGGCACTCGGCGCTCCGCTACTTACGACAGCAGCACCAATCCCGCAAACCAGCATCTCGACTGCAACCGGCACCTACACCTTCACGTGGTCCCAGGGCGCGATTGCCGGCCAGGCATACGTAAAGGGTTCGGCGTTGATTACGCTGTATCAAAAGGTTTATGCGAAAGGCGTGTTGCTTGGCGACGGCGTTTTGATAAGCGACAGCCGCGGTGTTCTCATCGGCGACGGCGTGCTTATTGGCGACGGCGTGCTAATTGGCGACGCAACGATGTTCTCGAGCGGCGTTCTTGTCGGCGACAGCATAGTTGTCAGCAATGGCACGACGCTCGGCGTTGGCACAACCTTCTTATCAGTGAACGCCCTACTCGGCGGAGTCCTGATTGGTGACGGCGTGTTGATTGGCGATGGTGTTTTGATTGGTGACGGCGTACTCATCGGCGATGGCGTTCTCATTGGCGACACGGTTGTGCAGGCGTTCAATGCGCTGACGAACGGCGACGCTTCAACGACGATGGCAATTGTGCCCGACGACTACACGGACTATCTGGGTTACTAAGCACCAACACTACTCAGAAACCCTCGACGATAAGGTAGACCAATGTTGCAAACGAGCACAGCCCCCAATGCGAATGAACGTGAAGTCATGATCACGTTCGAATCGGTTCAGGTTGAGCGCCTGACAAATTATGACGCAGCCGAAGTGCTGGAATTCCTCGCGCAGCGTCCGATTCACACGGTTGCAATGATGAGCATGATTCACGACAACGGCCTCGTCAGTGCATTCAATCGTGGGACGTTTTATGGCTGTCGCGACTTAAACGGAAAACTCGAAGGCGTCGCCCTGGTGGGTCACGCAACGTTGATGGAAACAGTTTCTAATCGAGCGCTCGCAGCTCTCGCCCAGGTGGCGCGTCAATGTCCCAACACGCACATGATCATGGGCGAGAAGGAAAGAGTTGCTGACTTCTGGAGTCACTACAATGAAGCCGGAAGAAAGCAGCGTTCGGCATGTCGCGAGTGGTTGTTTGAATTGGCGTTGCCCGTGGAAGATCGCGAACCGATTGCCGGACTCAGACCAGCAACCGTCGGTGAACTCACGCTCGTAATGCCGGTCCAGGCTGAACTTGCTTACGCTGAAAGTGGAATCAATCCGCTGCAGGTGGACCCGGAAGGGTTCCGCCAACGATGCCTGCGACGGATCGAACAAGGACGAACATGGGTGTTAGTTGTAAACAACCTCCTGGTTTTCAAAGCAGACGTGATCTCGAAGACTCCCGAAGTTATCTATCTCGAGGGCATCTGGCTGCGTGAAGACTGCCGTAATCAAAATCTCGGCAAGCGCTTGATGTCGGAACTTATGCGACGCTTGCTCGAAAACACCAAATCCGTTTGCCTTCTGGTAAACGAAACGAATGAGTGGGCCCAGGGCTTTTATCGTAAATGCGGTTTCAATTTCAGAGCCACTTACGAAACTATCTTCCTTCCAAGGAACGAGCCAGTACAGAACTAGCAGGACTCTTCACCCCCGATTGTCCTGCTGGAGCAAGGTGGGCCCACCCATAATATGACGCCATAAGTGCGTCAACCCGGCACATGGGACATAAACTCTTCGGGCCATTCCTCTGGGTCGTCATTGCGTGCGGTATCCTTGCGTTTGCCTCCTCCGCGTCCCAGATCGACATCGCTCACTTTGATCCGCGCTACTCTGTTTTGATTGGCGTGGCCTTACTCCTGACCTCACGGATCACGATCCCGATTCCCCGATTCAGTTCGCAAATTTCCGTATCCGACACATTCGTATTCGTCGTCCTGCTTCTTTACGGAGGAGCGGCGGCGGTCGTGGTTGGCGCGATCGAGGCGTTCATCTCGTCGTTGCGCTTTAGCCGGCGGCCAGTGATCGTGCTGTTCAATTGGGCCTCTGCCGCAGTCTCGATACTGATCACGAGCAGTGTGCTCGAGTGGATCTTCGGCAATGTCGAGCTCCTGCGAACGAAACCGATCACTCACACCTTCGTGGCAGCGATCTGCACGATGGCTCTTACGCATTACGTCTCGAACTCCGGCATCGTAGCTATTGGCGGTGCGTTGAAAGCGGACCAGCCCATCTGGCAAACATGGCGCAAGCATTATCTCTGGACTTCGATTACTTACTTTACCGGCGCGTGTGCGGCGGGAATCATTGCGGGCCTCGTCTATTTCATCGGCGTCTATGCATTTGTTATCACGTTGCCGATTATCGCAATCACCTTCCTCACCTATCGTACGTACCTGAGAAACGTCGAGACTTCAGCAGCACAGGCCGCGCAGGCTGAAAAACACGTCACAGAGCTCTCGCATTACATCGCCGAGCAGGAACGCATTCGCGAACAGTTTTCGCAAATGGAAAAACTCTCTGCGCTTGGCGAGCTCGCATCAGGCGTCGCGCACGACTTCAACAACACGCTCGCGGGCATTCTCGGGCGCGCACAGTTACTTCAACGGACCAACGATCCGGAAAAGCTCAAGCGTGGTCTCGATATCATCATCAAGACGGCTGAAGACGGCGCGAAAACAGTCAAACGCATTCAGGACTTCGCACGACAGCGGCGCGATCACAACTTCGAGCTCGTCTCGATCGACCAAATCCTCCTCGATGCCAGCGAGATCACACGACCGCGCTGGAAAAACTGTGCTGAGGCGTCAAACATTCACATCATTCTCGACCTGCACATCGGATCAAACGCGATGGTCTTGGGTGATGATTCGGAATTGCGCGAAGTTCTGGTCAATATGGTCTTCAACGCAGTCGACGCCATGCCGGAAGGCGGGACACTCTCGCTCACGAGTCGCACTGCCGGCGAGCAAGTGATCGTGGCAGTGGTCGATACAGGTGTAGGAATGTATCCCGAAGTGCGTTCGAAGATCTTCGATCCCTTTTTCACTACGAAAGGCAAAGCGGGCCTTGGACTCGGCCTGGCGGTGAGTTTCGGAATCATCAGACGACACGGCGGCAACATCGACGTCGAATCGCAATATGGAAAAGGCACGGAGTTTCGCATCACGTTACCCCTGGCAAAGATCGCCGAGAAGAGTATCGATCCGGTCGCCGTTGCCGCGGTGTTAGAGAACACTGATCCGGGGATTTCAGAGGCAGAACCAGAGAAACGATCGCCGACCAGGCTGCTTGTAGTTGATGATGAAGACTTCGTCCGAGATCTTCTCGGGGAGATTCTCGAGGGTGAACAATGTGAAGTGCATCTGGCGGAGAGTGGCAGCACGGCGTTATCGCTGTTTCAGGAGCACGAGTTCGACGGCGTGTTCACCGATGTCGGTATGCCGGGAATGAGCGGCTGGGAACTGGCGCGCGAGATCAGGTTAATAAATAAGAAAGTTCCAATCGCAGTGATTACGGGGTGGGGCGAGGCGGTTGGATCTCACGAGCAGAAAGCGGCGGGAGTAGATTGGGTCGTGGCAAAACCGTTCACCGCCGATCGCATCGCGGATCTGGTACGCGACATTAGCCGGCTAGGCAGAAGACGACAAGCTTATCCACAGATTACACAGATAACTCAATCTGCGTAATCTGTGGATAAAGGTTTTTCAACGCGCGCTTGACGCTTGCCTCGGAAATCGTGTGTTATTCTTTTGCCGATGTCTGCGCCTACCGTGAAAGCAATTGTTCGGTTCGTTAGCGATGACTTGTTCCTCGGAATCACGCCTTCGGGTCACGCCATGGCACTCGATACCGATAGCCATCGCTCCGCGGCGCCCTCGCCGGTTGAGTTACTGCTCGTCGCACTCGGCTCGTGTACAGCAACAGACGTCGCGAGCATCCTAACTAAAAAGCGCCAGCACGTGAGCAGCTATATCGTCGAAGTCAGCGGACAACGTCGCGACGAACATCCGCGTAAGTACATATCGATGAAAGTGCATCACATCCTCACCGGCAGATCCATTTCACCGAGAGCAGTCGCACACGCAATCGAACTCTCCGAAACGAAGTACTGTAGTGTCGCGGCAACGCTGCGGCCTACAGTGGATATCCAATCCAGCTTCGAGATCATCGAAGAGTCGCCGGATTTACCCAGGGAGTAGTTAAGGGTGTTAAAGAACTTCGTCGCCTTTCTTATTTGTCTATTGGGCGCATTGCCCTCGACCGCCGCGAATCGAAACTCGTCAGTAATTGCAAAACAGGCCGCCAGCGAAACGACACTCGCCGCTGTGCGACGCAGTGATGCTGCCGATCGCGACGCAAAGGGAAACCTCAAAAAGCTCGCGCCTGCCGAGCACATGCGGCGCGCGGCCGTCTACCTGAGCGTTCGTGCATTCGAGGAAGCGCGCGCGCACTGGCAGACGCTCATAGACAACTATCCACAGGATCCACGAGTGCCGGAAGCTATGCTCGGTATCGGGCGTTCTTATTTTCTGAGTAAGGATTATCAGCCCGGATATGCGATCTTCAATCAGATCGTTCAAAACTATAACGGCACGAAGGAAAGCCGTGAGGCTTTGAACTTCAGCGCCGCTTCCCTTTTGCGGATGGGAAGATTCGCCGAATCTGCGGCCCGTTATGCTGAATACGTCGATCGTTATCCCAACGGCGAACGCATCGACACCGCTCATCTGAACGTGATCGACACGCTGCGCGAAGCGAACAAACCTGCAGAGGCACTCCAGTGGGTCGCACGGACCAGACAGCGTTTTGCAGGCACCGCCGCCGAGACGAATGCGATGTTTGCGGAACTGCGTCTGTATGTCGCAGAAGATCGATGGTCCGACGCTGTGAATATCGCAGACCAATTATTGAAGAGATCGTTTTCAAGAGCAGTGCTGACAAGTCAGGCTGAAGTTGCTTATCTCAAAGCGTTCAGTCTCGAGAAAGCGGGAAGAAAAAACGAAGCGTTCAATGCTTATCTATCAGTTCCGGATAGCATCGAGTCGTATTACGGATGGCTCGCGACGCAGCGTTTGGACGATCTTGCCGGACCATCGCGCACTCAGATCGTTTCGCAACGCGAGGAGCGCGTTAACAGCGCGATGGATTCCGTTGCCGAACTCTATCCCGCGCCCTACCGTCAGGCGATACTCAACGCCTCGAAGTCTCGCAAGCTCGATCCACGTTTCATTCTCGCTCTGATTCGTCAGGAGAGTGTCTTCAAGCCGCTCGCAAAGTCGCCTGCCGGAGCTCGTGGGTTGTTACAGTTGACGATGGATGCAGCGCAGAAGTATGGACCGGGCGCGGGGCTGAATGCGTTGCGTGAGAATCAACTCTATCAGCCGGAAACCTCGATCACAGTCGGCGCAGAATACATCGAGCACCTAACCAAATTATTTCCACAAATGCTGGAGCCGGTCGCTGCTTCGTACAACGGCGGTGAGGACAACGTTGCACGCTGGCTCGAGCGCGCGGGACGCCCCGATCCCGGAGTGTTCACAGCGGAAGTTGGCTTTGACGAAACGAAGGGCTACGTCCAGAAAGTAATGTCCAACTACCGGGTCTACAAGCGCCTGTACACAGCAGATCTAATCCGTAAATAAATCCGTGTCATCCGTGGCTAAACTACGGCTCCGGACTAAATCCACGTGAGTCTTCCCTCCGCTGCAACGGCTCACGTGATTGCTGTCGCGGCACAACTCCCAATCGCAACAGCGCCGAGTAATACTCGTATCTAATCGTAACCTCGCCCGCCGACCGCGAATCCAGATCCATATTCACCCGGTACACATCATTTCGAACATTCCGGCCGATGCCGGTTGCCGCATACTCATCGTCCTTCTGCGGCGCTGCCGCGCGACTCTCAGCCGCACCCGCCTGTGCTTTCGAATCCTGCGGCTCCGATCTGTCTCGGTTCTTCGAAATCGGGTATTGCGGAGTCACAAGCCGCCGCTGCTCCCGGAAAAACACTGCCGAGATGACACCCAGATTTGCGGTCTGTCCGAGCTTTGCTCCGTACGAATCTCGTTCGTTGGTGAAATAAAACCTTCGTGCCCGTTCGGAACTCATCTGCCAGCCGCTAATCGTTATCGTCTGGTACGGCTCGATCACCCACTTGCTCGCGTCCCATGCAGAGGTGTGTCGCGCGTCAATCGTGTTGAGTCCATCGACCGAAAGCGCTACAGCCACGCGGTCCGATGAGTTGTTTCTGAGCCGCAACTCGTATTCTGATCCCTGTAGCGCTTCGATGTAGGTCCGGCCTCGTGCGTAATATTCTTGTAACGGCCGCCCGTTGACGAGGACATCGAGCTCAAAGTTTGGGTAAGATTTTGTGAGGCGATCCTGAGGTGGAGTTGGGACAGCGGCCGCGTCTGCGTGTCGCAGCAGAAAGACCGTTCCGGTCCCCAGCAAAATCGCCGTTAGAAATGCCGTAAGGCTCAGTATCAGGCGCATTCGATTCATGACGTTCCTCCTAAAAATAAGGAACGCATGGTTGCTGAGTTCTTGCGCAGGCCCGCGCCGTGGCCTGACCTTTGCTGTTGATATCGCGGTAAGTCGATGGTTTGGCGGGTTTTCAGTTGAGTAAAATCGGTGGGGAAGCTACAATTGCCCGCCACTCCGGGAAGAAATACCGACAACTGTCGTAAACAAACACACTAGCTGAGGCTTGAGAAGACGCGCATGGAGTATGCCCTAACTGCAACCAAAACCGAGGCGAAAGCCGGCTCATATTACGACCGCATTGCTCGTTTTTACGACTTGACCTTCAAGGTCAACGGTTATGGTCGTTCTTTGGATCAATACTTTGAGACTCATCCGCTGCCCGTTTCGCGCGGAGCGAAGATTCTCGACGCCGGGTGCGGTACCGGTCTTCTGACTCTCGCCTTACTGCGCTCGATACGCTTTCCGGTATCGATAACGGCGCTCGATTTGTCGTCGACGTCGGTCGCGGCTGCGCGGAAGGCGTTGTATTACAGTTCAGGCCGGAAACGTGACGTTACGTTCACGCAGGGGAATCTGCTATGCCTGCCGTTTGCCGATGAGTCGCTTGATCTGGTGGTAACCGCAGGCGCGCTGGAATACGTGCCACTGGCTGACGGGCTGAACGAGCTCGCGCGTGTCATCGCGCCGGGCGGCCACTTGCTGCACTTGCCAGTACATCCCAGCCTGATCGGCGTCTTCCTCGAGATACTCTTCCGCTTCAAGAGCCATCCGCCGCGTGAAGTGAAGGATCAAACCGAGCGCCACTTCCGCATCGTTCATCAATATCGATTTCCGCCACCGCAGGCGATCGGCTGGAGCAAGACTGCGATCCTAGCGCAGAAAGTTTAGCCACAAAAAGCGCCACAAAAGGCACAGAAAGCACAAAGGCACATAAAAGAAGGAAGCGAGCAGCTTCTTTTGTGCCTTTTGTGCTTTATGTGCCTTTTGTGGCCTATTGTGGCACGAGGCGCATGATGCGATCGTCATCCGTGGCCGGTTTTCCGCGGCCGTCTTTATTAGAGGTTGAGAAGTAGAGATAGCCGTTGGGTCCTTCGGCGACGTCGCGGATGCGACCATAGTCCTTCACCAGATCTTCCTGGCTCACAACCTTCCGCCCATCAAGCTCAACGCGAATCAGTCTTTCGCCACGCAGACAGCCGAAAAAGAAATTTCCCTTGAACTTCGGAAAAGCGGAGCCGCGATAAAACACTCCGCTCGCAGGCGCACACGCCGGTGTGTACTCGAGTAGAGGCGACTCCAGGCCTTCTTTCGTTTGCGTGTGATGAATGATGGGCCAGCCGTAATTCTTTCCTCGCTCGACGATGTTGACTTCGTCGCCGCCACCTGGACCATCAAATCCACTCGGCCCGTGCTCAGTCTGAAACATCAGATTCGACCCCGGTTGCCAGTCCATTCCCTGCGCGTTGCGATGACCAAGCGACCAGATCTCCGGTCGCGCGTGCTCCTGTCCGACAAAGGGATTGTCCTGCGGCACCGTGCCATCGTCGTTCAACCGCAGCGTCTTGCCGGCAAGCGAGTCGAGTTTCTGTGCGAGATCGCGCTGCGTCGCGTCGCCGGTAGTCACGTACAGTTTTCCATCCGGTCCAAAGCGAATGCGGCAGCCGGCGTGAAATTGTGCCGCCGGCAGGTCTTCGATTATCACTTTACGATCGACGAAACCTTCGGGAGCTTCACGGTAACGCACGACACGTACTTTCACACCACTCGTCGTATACGCATAAGAGAGATAGACAAAGTGATTGCTGCTGAACTGCGGATGAAGCGCGACGCTCATCAAACCGCTTTCGCCCTTCTCCTCGATATCAGGCACGACAAACAGCGGCTTCGGATTTAGCGCGCCTTTCTCAAACACTCGAACACGACCGGGACGCTCAGTGAAGATCATGCGACCATCAGGCGTCCAAACGATGGACCACGGCACTTCAAGTCCGCCCACAACCTTTTCGACTTTGAACCGCACATTCGTTTGTGCGGACGTTTCAGTTTCACCCGCACCACGACCGGCAGGCGGCTGGCTACAAGCCACCCCAAGCGCTATCAACAGCGCGATCACGCTATAAATTTTCATGATTTACAGTATTTACCCTAGTGTTGAATGTACTCGTGAAGTAATTTGATTTCGTCACCTTGTTCGCCTACTTCAACGCGAAGCAGATCGCGCATCGAGAGCATTCCTACCCAGCGATCGCCATCGACCACGGGAAGATGCCTGCTGCCGATTTGCTCCATTCGTTCGAGGGCCTGGTGGGGTGTTTCGTCACACTGAATCACAGCGCGCAACTCGCTCGTCACGTCGCCAACTCTGACAGTGTGGGGATCGCGTCTGGGGACAACAACGCGATTCAGGACGTCGCGTTCGGAAAATACGCCCAGCAATCTGCCGCCGTCATCAAGCACACAAACTGCGCCAATGTTTCGCGCGGCCATAAACTCCGCCGCTTCCTGCACGGTGGCTGAGTCTCTGGTCGAATACGGCTCGCGGTTGCGAATCACGTCGCGTATCAGCATCGCTTTCGCCTCCTGATTTTGTTGTGGGGTGGTGGGTATTATATCCGCGTTTATCTGTGGCTGAAAGATCTTTAGAACAATGAAGCCTGAGCGGTGGGACGCCGAAAGGTGCTGCCTGCGGCGGGCTGGTGTGTGCGTTTCTTGTTGAATCCGAGTCGCGCGCTATGAATCTTGAAGAGACGCTCAGTCGCTTCCCAGTATTGGCCTTTGCCACGCATACGCTCGCCAAAGACACTCGAATTGAGTTTACCGTCTCGCGCTTCGCGAATTCTGTTGAGTACGCGGTCGGCCTTCGTCGGTAACTTCTCTCGCAGACGCTCTTCAAAATAAGGTGCAACGTTGCCGGGCAAACGCAGCATATTGATGAACGCATACTCCGCGCCCGCTTCTTTCGCACGCTTCAACAACACCGGAATATCAGTCGATAGACCGGGAATGACGGGTGCGATTCCGATGCCGACTTTGATTCCTGCCGCGGCAAGCGCTTCCATCGCGTGAAATCTCGCTTCCGGGAGTGGCGCGAACGGCTCGACCGCGCGTGCCGTCTCGACATCTGTAAATGGAATGGTGAAGAAGACGCCGAGCTTCGCATTGCGCGCGAGATCCTGAAGCACGTCGATGTCTCTGCGCACGAGGGCCGACTTAGTGATGATGCCCACGGGATTTCGAAACTCTGCGCAAACTTCCAAACAGCGACGCGTGAGTTTGTAGTTCGCTTCGAGGGGAATGTAAGGATCGGAAGTGAACGAGAAAACGATCTCTGCGCCTTTCCACGACGGGCGCATCAAGTCGTTGCGCAACAGTTCGGGCGCATTCACCTTCGCGACGATCTTGCGATCGAAATCGGTGCCGGCGCCGTAGCCGAGATACTCGTGCGTGGGACGGCTAAAGCAGTAAGTGCAACCGTGAATACAACCGCGGTAGCAGTTGACGGTGTAATCGAAACCGACGTCCGGGCTGTTGTTGTGAGTAATGATGTGGCGCGTCGCTGTCTCTTCAAAGACTTCGAGCTTCGCTTCTGGTGGTTCACCAATCCATTCTACTGAGTGAGTCAGCCATGGATTCGGAGGGTTCTCTACGTACTGCATAACTACTTATCTAACTTGGAAGGCTGCGCACCCACCCGCTACCGCGAGGTGGTTCTGACCCTGTCCAAGTTAGCTCCATAACTCTTGCAACTTATCCACGGATTTTATCCGTTCAAATCCGCGGCCCCTACTACTATCGACTCGATCGCGCCGAAAGACAAATACACCTGTTGCCCAGGCTCCGGTCGTGTTTCGGTCAGGCAAACGTAGTCGTTTGTAACCTCGGAGATGCGTCCGGAATAGATCCCGCCGGAGACCGTCTTCACGTCAACTACTTCTCCTTTGAAGCGGCGAAAGAGATTCTCAATATGTTGTCCCGCCATCAGTCATTCCCTTTCTTTCACTCAACCACTGGACGAAGAAGTAGCGATACTTGTCAGGATCTTCCATCGTCACGAAGCGTCCGCCCCAACCTTCATCCAACGGCGGCTGAACGTCCGCGCCTCTCGCAATTAGATCCTCGTAAAACTGATCGACGTCCTCGACCCCAACAAAAAAGTGAACTCCACGACCACGGCGCAACATCGTCTCGAGATTCTGCGCCAGCGTGATCCGCAACGCGCCGCCGCGCAGTCTCGCCATCGGCGGCTCCGATTTCATGTTAACTGACTCGACCTCCATCCCGAGCACTCGCTCATAAAATACGAGTGACTCTTCAAGACTGTTGACCTCGAGAAAGAGAAGGTCTAAACCACTGATCATCTCGTTCAAAGAGTCATCACGACGTAGAGGCCGTAGCCACCGGTTGCAATCACCGTCCAAAAAGCGACTTCCTGAATCCGGTTATGGCCTTTAAAGCGACTTGTCACCGGAAGCGATGCATCCACCGCGACCATCGCACTACGCGCCAGCAGAATTCCAAATCCGAGTACAAATAACGCCAGTATCGCGAGCGGCCACAGAAAAAACATCCACTGGAATCGCACCAGCAACAACAGGAATATCCCGGCGATCAAACAAAGCAGCGCGCTGAGGCAGTGTCCCATGACACCGACGTCGCGCGCAGTTGGCGTCGTGACCGGAGTAAAGTTTTGAGCCGAGTAAGCCGAACGATATCGCGGCCGGCTGGCATCATAAGAACTGCGCAACGACTGGTCTTTGAGCACGCCGTAAGCTTCGTTCAACGACTTCATCCGCTCCTCGCTGCCGCCGCGATCCGGATGATGCATCGACGCCTGGCGTTTGTACTGCCGGTCGATCTCGACCTGAGAGGCCTGCTTGTCGACGCCTAAAACGCCGTAGTAGTCTTTGTTTGAATCGAACTGGCTCATCGCGAATTGCCTGATTCTAGAGGCGCAGATTTCGTTTGGCAATCCACAGATTACACAGATTATTAAAAATAGAACCTGTGTAAAAGGGCACCACTGATGCTGAAGATTGAGAATCTCTCGAAGGACTACCCAACTCCCGCTGGACCACTGCGAATTGTTTCGGATGTTTCCTTAACGCTGCCGCCCGGCTCGGCGGTTTCGATTATGGGTGCGTCGGGCAGCGGCAAGAGCACTCTGCTGTACATGCTGGGCGCGCTCGAACCGCCGTCGAGCGGCACCGTCACGTTGAAGGATCAGAATCCATTCCTGCTGAACGCCAAACAGCTCGCCGCCTTTCGCAATCAGGAGATCGGCTTCGTGTTTCAGGACCACTGCCTGTTGCCGCAGTGCTCGGTTATTGAAAATGTTTTGACGCCCACCATGGTCTCAACCAGAAACGGCGAACCCACGACTCGCGCTACCGAACTACTAAAACAAGTCGGTCTGGCGGAGCGTCTGGACCATCGACCGGCTCAACTCTCGGGCGGAGAAAAACAGCGTGTCGCTATTGCCCGTGCACTGATCATGAAACCGCAACTGCTCTTGTGTGATGAACCGACCGGAAATCTCGACGAACGCTCGGCGGGAGTGGTTGCCGATCTACTGCTCGAAACTCATCATGGTGCGGAGACGATTCTGATCGTGGTCACGCACAGTAAAGAGCTCGGGGCTCGCTTTCCCCAACGCTTCGAATTACGCAACCAGCATCTCGAGCCGCTTTAATGCAAACCACTCAACTCATAAAACGCAGTCTCGCGTATTACTGGCAAACGAATCTCGTTGTTGTGCTGGGTGTTGCGATCGCTGTGTCAGTACTGGCTGGCGCGTTGCTCATCGGCGAGTCGGTACGCGGGAGTCTACGCGATCTCTCGTCGCAACGACTCGGTAAGACGGACAGTCTCATTTCTTCTGCAAATTTCTTTCGAGAACAACTAGCCGCCGAGCTCGAGCAACAAGGCCAGTCCACCTGTCCCATGATTGCGCTGGACGGCGTCGTCATTCACGAACCCAGCAAGCGTCGCGCGGGCGGTGTGAAGGTTTACGGCGTCGACGAACGGTTCTGGAAGTTCAACGGCGTCGCGAGTGTCGCAGCTCCCGAGAATCGAAATGCGTATGTCAGTCAGAGTCTCGCGAGTGAGTTGGGAAGTAATCCGGGCGAGTCTCTGGTCTTGCGAATTGAAAAGCCTTCGGAGATTCCAGTGGAGTCGTTGCATGGACGAAAGGAAGATCCGGGCAGAACGATCAGATTGAACGTCGCGAGTGTGCTGGGCGCTGAGAGTCTCGGCGAGTTTTCACTGCAACCGCAACATGGCGCAGTGCGAGCTGTCTTTGTCTCGCTTCGGTTTTTGCAGCAGGAGCTCGAACACAACGGTAGGGTCAACGCAATCCTGGTAGCCGGTGCGCAACCAGCGCCGTCGATTGCAACGTTGCTGAAGAGTAAAGCCACACTCGACGATCTTGGACTCAAACTAAGAGCCGTTAACGACCAAACGATCTCACTCGAGAGTGACAGCCGGATCATCAATGAACACGTAACCGCAGCCGCGAACGAAGCCGCCAAAGCGCTCACGCTGCGAACAGTTCCCGTGCTTTCTTATCTCGCCAACAGCATCAGCACGGGCGAACGTTCGATTCCATATTCACTCGTAACCGCGCTCGACGATGAGACTCTCACGCACCTCGACAAATTTGAGACAGCAAAGCCGGCGCATCCGCCAATCATTCTCAACGACTGGACCGCGCGCGACCTGAATGCGAAACGCGGCGACACCGTCTCGCTCGAATACTACCTCTGGCATGAAAATGGCCGGCTCGAAACGAAGAAAGCGGATTTTGAGTTAGTAGCAATCGTTCCGATTACGGGGCTGGCCGCCGACCGCGATCTCGTTCCGGAGTATCCGGGAATAACGGAGTCGGAAGACATGTCCCAGTGGGATCCACCGTTCCCCATCGATCTCGATCGAGTGCGGAAGCAGGATGAAAACTACTGGCACCAGTATCGCGCCACGCCGAAAGCTTTCATCCCGCTTTCAACGGCTCAGAGTCTCTGGGGAACGCGTTTCGGAAAGCTGACTTCAATTCGCATCGAATCTCCAAACGGTCAATTGACGCACGAGACGTTGAACAAATACGGCGAGGGTCTACGCAAGTCTCTCGATCCTGCGTTGATTGGATTTCAGGTCGTTCCGGTTCGCGACCAGGGCCAGGCAGCTTCGCGAGGAGCCACAGACTTCGGCGAATATTTTTTGTACTTCAGTTTCTTTCTCGTCGTCGCGGCCTTAATGCTGACGACGTTGTTCTTCAAACTCGGTATCGAGCAGCGCGCGCGTGAGATTGGGACGCTGCAGGCGATCGGGTTCTCTGATGGCGGGATTCGCAAGCTCTTTCTCGTAGAAGGAGCGTTGCTCGCAGGTATCGGGAGCTTGCTCGGTCTCGTTGGAGCAATCGCTTACGCGGCGTTGTTGATGTACGGGCTGAGAACGTGGTGGGTCGGTGCAGTCGGAACTACCGCGCTGACTCTTCACATCTCGTGGATGTCGTTGGTGATTGGAGCGGTGGCGGGTGTCGTAGCTGCGGTAGTTTGTATCTACGTCACATTGTGGAGACTTGGTCGTTCATCTACACGCAGTTTGTTGATGGGAGCAGTTGAGCCAGCGACGGATTATTCAACGGCACGAACATCGTCTCGATGGCTCGGCTTTGTTTTCATAGTAATTGGCATCGCATTACTAATAGCTGGTGCTCTCCAGTTGATTCCACGTGTCGCGGCTTTCTTCGGCGGCGGCGTGATACTTTTGGTCGCGGGAGTTTTCTTCCTTTCGAGCTGGCTCAAACGCAGCAATAGACCTCCAATTCAAGGCTCAGGCTGGTGGACCATCGCTCGTCTCGGCTTTCGCAACGCGACCTATCGACCCGGGCGAACCGTCCTTTGCATAACTCTCATTGCCTCGGCAGCGTTCATCATCGTAGCCGTCGACGCCTTTCGTCGCTCAGGCACCTCGGCTTCGGATCGGAAATCAGGCACGGGCGGTTTTCCTTTCCTCGCCGAATCACTCTTGCCTATCGTCCACGATGCAAATACGCCTGAAGGACGCGACTCGCTGAATCTCGGCAACAACGACTCAACATTGAAAGACGTACGCTTTACTAACCTCCGCGTGCGACCCGGCGACGATACGAGTTGTCTCAATCTCTACCAACCCCGCAACCCGAAGATAGTTGCGCCGCCGCAAGCTTTCCTCAACGATAACCGGTTCACATTTCAGAGCTCGCTCGCCGGCACGACGGAAGAAAAGAACAATCCCTGGCTCCTGCTGGACCACCAGTTTGACGACGGCGCCGTTCCGGTCATCGGCGATGCAAACTCGTTAACCTACGTGCTGCACCTCGGAGTCGGCGACGAGCTGGTAGTGGACGCGGCGACTGGCCCACTCAAACTTCGCGTCGTCGCGGCATTGTCAGACAGTATCTTCCAAAGCGAGTTGTTGATGTCTGAGAAAAACTTTCTCCGGCTGTTCCCGGCTGAAGCAGGCTACCGGATGTTTCTGATCGATGCTCCAAACTCACAAGCAGTCTCGACTACCCTCGAAGATCGTCTATCAGACTTCGGTTTTGACGTCTCCTCAACAGACGAACGGCTCGCGAATTTTCACCGCGTCGAGAACACTTATCTCTCGACTTTTCAGATGCTCGGCGGTCTCGGACTCGCCCTCGGCACTCTCGGCATGGCTGCAGTCTTGTTACGAAATGTTTTCGAACGACGGCGGGAACTGGCCCTACTGCGTGCCGTGGGGTATAACTCTTCCCATTTCGCAGCAATGGTGATCACCGAAAACGTGCTGATGCTTTGCTGCGGCCTGGCTGTCGGATTTGTTTGCGCATTGCTCGCAATCGCGCCCGTACTCTTCGAACGCGGGGGACGGCTTCCGAACATCTCGCTCGGTCTCTTGTTGCTGGCCGTTCTGCTCTCGGGCGCAATTGCATCTCTCGTAGCCACACTCGCGGCACTGCGCTCGCCACTGCTGCCGGCACTCCGGGCTGAGTAGTCCACAGATTACACAGAAATAAATCTGCGTAATCTGTGGATAAATTAGTTGAGCCACAAAAAGGCGCAAGAGGCACATAAATGATTACCTTAAAACCTTCATTTAATTTGACTCCTTCCCTCTCTAACTCATTTTGTGCGTTTTGTGCCTTTTTGTGGCTAACCTTCTTCGTGGCACAGGCTCACGCACAGAACTGGCCGCAGTGGCGTGGGCCGGCACTTAACGGTGTGAGCAGCGAAACGAATCTCCCTGTTAAGTGGACCACTGAAGAAAACGTGGTGTGGAAGGTGGCGATGCCGGGATTCAGTGGCTCGACACCCATCATCTGGCGCGATCGGATCTTCCTCAACGTTGCCGACGGCGACAATCTGTTCCTCTGGTGTCTCGACAAAACCAAAGGTCAAGTTCTCTGGAAGCAACCGTTAGGGGCCGGCAACGTGAAGATGCGCAAACAAAACATGTCGTCGCCCTCGCCCGTTACCGATGGACGCAGTGTCTACGTCATGACGGGAACCGGTATCCTCAAGGGTTTCGACTTCAATGGCAAAGAACTATGGGCCAGAGACATTCAGAAAGACTATGGTGAGTTTGGTTTGAACTGGGGTTATGCCTCTTCGCCGTTGCTGTACGAAGACTCGCTCTACGTTCAAGTGCTTCACGGGATGAAGACGGACGCTCCGTCCTATGTGATGCGGATCGACAAAAAGAATGGGAAGACGATCTGGAAAGTGGATCGACCTACGAATGCGATTCGCGAGTCTCCCGATTCTTACACCACGCCCGCGTTGCTTCGTTACGGCAAGAACACCGAGATCGTGATTACTGGAGGAGATTGCGTCACCGGACACGATCCGGCAACGGGCAAGGAGCTCTGGCGCGCCAACGGTCTCAATCCCGACAACAATCCGTCTTATCGCATCGTCGCGTCGCCGATCGTTTTTGACGACATCATCTACGCTCCGACACGCGTCAAGCCGCTGCTCGCACTCAAAGCAGGCGGGCGCGGCGACGTCACGAGCTCGCATGTGCTCTGGTCCACTCCAAACGGGCCGGACGTGCCGACACCGGTCACCGATGGAAAATATTTCTACATGATTAACGATCGCGGGATCATGTGGTGTCTCGACGCCAAAACGGGTGCCGAGCTTTACGCACAGCAACGCATCAAACCGGGCACATACAGCGGCTCGCCGGTACTTGCGGATGGAAAGATCTACATCACTAATGAAGATGGATTGACTACTGTCGTCGCTGCTGGTCCAAAGTTTGAGGTGTTAGCTGAGAATCCACTGAACGACTACGTGCTGAGCTCGCCCGCGATTTCGGACGGCAGGATCTACATTCGCACGGCACTGCACCTGTATGCTATCGGAAAGAAGTGAGCCACAAAAAGGCACAAAAGGCACATAAAAGAGGTCTGATATGAAGCAGTCGTTAATTCTCGTGCTGGTCGCGGTTATAGCTATTAACGTGTCGGCGCAGGAGTCACAGCTCGGTCGAGTTGAGTTTCCGACGTCCGGATCCGCGAAGGCGCAGGCGCATTTTTTGCGCGGGCTCGCGGCGCTGCATTCCTTCTGGTACGAAGAGGCGTTCGATGCTTTCCGTGAGTCGACAAAGATTGATCCTGACTTCGCGATGGGCTACTGGGGTGAAGCGATGACGTACAATCACCCGCTCTGGGGTGAACAGGATCTCACTGCCGCTCGCGCTGTCGTCGCCAAATTCAACGAGACGCCAAAGCTGACGGAACGAGAGCGAGCGTACCTCAATGCTGTTCGCCTGCTTTACGGCGAAGGCGACAAACGCGCGCGTGACGTAGCTTATTCGGCAGCGATGGAGAAGATCTATCGGGCATATCCGGAAGATCTCGATGCGGCCGCATTCTATTCGCTATCACTGCTTGGTATCGCCGGCGGGGAGAAGGGTTACCGGCTGCAAATGAAAGCCGGCGCGATTGCGTTAGAGGTCTATCAGAAGAATCCGAATCATCCGGGCGCGGCGCACTACATAATTCACGCCTTTGACGATCCCGATCACGCTATTCTCGCCCTATCCGCTGCGCGTCGTTACGCCAGCATCGCCCCCGAAGCGCATCACGCGCGTCACATGCCTTCGCATATTTTTCTGCAACTCGGAATGTGGTCTGAAGCCGCGGCTTCGAATGAATCGGCGTGGGAAGCGTCAGACGCGTGGATGAAGCGAAAGAATCTCTCCGTAAGCGTTCGTGATTATCACAGTCTGCACTGGCTGCTTTACGCCTACCTGCAACAGGGACGTTATGACGACGCAGAAAAGCTGCTGACTCTGATGAAGAAAGTGATGTCGGAATCGACTTACGATAACAAGCTGCGACCCGGCTATTACGAAAACAATTATGCCAACATGGCTGCAGCGTTCATTGTCGAAACCGAGAGATGGAATCTGGCGAGCGAGCTCTTTCCGGAGAGCAAAACGCCTGCGAGTTCTGACCAGGCTTCGATGGGAGGCAGTCACGGCGGTCACACTATGGCTCCAGCATCGAGCAGCGCAACCGTGCGCACTTCATCTGCAAGTGTCACTTTGCCGTTGTTCATTCGTGGACTTGCTGCCGCAGTCAATGGCTCTGACGTCAGTCAATTCATCACCGCACTGCAAGCGGTTCGCTCAAATCGTTCTGCAAATTCTGAGATTTTTGAGCTTGAGATCGCGGCCCTGAGTGCTTCGATGAAGAAGGATCATGAAAAGGCGATGGAGTTGATGAAGAAGGCAACAGCGTTGGAAGAAGCAACCAATGCACCCTATGGCCCACCCAGCCTTATCAAGCCCTCACACGAGCTTTTTGGTGAGATCTTGTTGCGCGCGGGAAAACCCGAAGAAGCAGCTGAGCAATTCAAGATCTCCTTGCTGCGTCAACCTAACCGCGCGCGCTCACTGCAAGGCTTAGCTCGGGCCACAGATAAACACGGATCTTCAAAAACAGATCTGCGCTGATCTGTTTAAAAAATCGGTCCGATCCGTGGCTTATTTTTGTCGGACATCATAGGCGTAGATCGTATCCTGATCGCGCAGATACAACCGCCCACCTACAACCACCGGATGAGTCCACGTCGGCAGATTGCCTTGCGCAATCCGGAAGCGTCCCTTTTCCTTGTAACCCGTCGGTGTCGCTTCGACGAGTCCGACCACGCCATTCTCGCTGAAGCAGTACAGGTTGCCATCAGCAAAGACCAGCGATCCCTTGCCAACGCTGCGGTCGCGCCACGCAATCTCGCCGGTGTCAAAACGAATCGCAGTCAGAATCGCGCTCGAGAAGCCGTACAGGTAATCACCAATCAACACGGAGCTGCTGTGGTGATTGCGCATGTCTCTCGTAAACCAGAGTTCCTCAGCCTTGTTGTCAGCCTTGATCTCAATAACACCGCCACCCGTACCGTAGTCGGACGAGATGAAAACTCGGTTCGCACGAGCGATCGGTGTCGCCACATTTGCGACGTTGTTAGAGGGTTTTCCATACTCCCACAACAACCGGCCATCCTTTGCATCCAGGCCAACGGCTCGTTGTGCAGTGAAGAACACCACCTGCGTCGTGCCGTTTAACTCCACGGGAATTGCAGACGAATAACCAGCCTTATCGCTCTGACTCTTCCAAATCAGTGAGCCGTTAGCCTTGTTGAGCGCGACGATCGAAGCACCCGGACCACCGGCGTTCACCAGGACTTTGTCGCCCAATACGAGCGGTGATTCACTGATGCCCCAGGTGATGTTTGATCCGCCAAACTCTCGTAGCACGTTCTTCGACCAGATAATCTTTCCGGTCCGGGCATCGAGTGCGGTGAGATCGCCGGCGCCACCCAACGCATAAACTCGATCGCCATCGATGGTCGGCGTGCCTCTTGGTCCATCACCACGATCGTTACGAAAGGCGCCGCCATGTGCGGTCGACCACGCTTCTTTTCCGGTGGCGACATCAAACGCTATGACGTACTCACGTTCGCCGCGCAAACCCATCGTGTACAACTTGCCGTTGGCGACTGAGAAGGAAGAATAGCCACCACCAGCGCCTGATGCCTTCCAAACAAGTGGCGGACCTTCCGCGGGCCACTGTTTGAGCAATCCGGTTTCTTTCGAAATACCGTCGCGATTTGGTCCACGCCATTGCGGCCAGTCAGCCACAGACTGAGCCAGCGCCTGCTGGGCCAACGCCAACAGCAGTATCGCCGGCAATAAAACCCGGGTGTTCTTCATTCTGAACTCCTTTGCTCTGTGTAATCTGCGTAATCTGTGGACTACGATGATGGTTTGAAGTAAAGCACCAAACCCCCGCCCAGAGCGGCCAAAACAAATCCAAGATAGAGCAACGGATTCGGCGAAGTCTTCGGCGGATGCAGCCACATCGAATACAAAACATTCACGAGGGGCGCGCCGGCAAAGACGAGTGGCATCACGTACGTCGGTAATCCACCCGACTTGAAGGCAAAGATGATACAAACAGCTCCGATTGCACCAAGCGCACCGGCAACGGTCGCGCCGACGGAGCCTTTCATGGTGAAACCGCTCAGCTCGCCCTGCGCCGAAAGACTAATCACCGGCACCAGGACACCAATTAAAAAGTAAGCGACACCCACGCAGAGCAGGGCGCGCATAGGATTGCCGAGCTCTGTTTGGCCGCGGTGCAGAGCAGGACCATATAGTCCCCAGGAGAGCGCGGCGCCGAGAGCAAAAAGGATCCAGAGCATTAGGACCTCCGCGAATCAGGATGCGAAATCGGATAGTCACAAAACAGCACAACCAGCACAAGCGGGTTCATTTGTGCGTTCTGTGCTTCTTTGTGGCTAATCCCTTTTTGCGCCGAAACTGAAACTCAATAAGGACTTTTACCGTAATTCTCTCACGCATTCTAACATCTGAGCCTTAGACATAGTGCAACTCATTTGTTAAGTTCTGCCGAACACACGGGTCGTAGTTGTCCATCCAAAATCTCGAACGGGGAGCCTTAAATCTTGAAGTCGAACTTTAGAACTCTCTTCCTAATTGTTCTTCCCCTGCTGCTGCCGGTAATCGTTGCGGCTCAAACTCATCGTGCGTCGTTGCGAGGCACGGTCTACGACCCGAGCGGGGCGACAATTTCCGGCGCGACGCTTGGGTTGACAAATGTAGCCACGGGCGAAACGCGAGAAACCAAAAGTGGGATGGAAGGAGAATACACATTTACTTCACTACCGGCGGGCCAGTATGAGTTGGCCATCAGCATGTCGGCGGGCTTCAAGGAACAGTACCACAAATTCGAGCTCTTCGTGGATGAAGTTCGACGCCGTGACATAACGCTCCAGTTACGTCTGGAAGAACAAGTCACGATTGACTGGACCTCCGAAGTTCCCCTTAAAATGGATTCGCCTTCTCTGGGCACGGTCATCGAAAACCGTCAGGTGACTGGTCTGCCGCTCGATGGTCGTAACTTCTACGAATTGAGTTTGCTGGTGCCCGGTGCCGTGCCACCGGCGCCCGGATCGCCCGGCTCTGTTCGCGGTGACTTCGCGTTCAGCGTCAACGGCGCGCGCGAAGATGCCAACAACTTCCTGCTCGATGGTGTTTACAACCTCGATCCGAAGCTGAATACGTTCGGCGTTCGTCCATCGGTCGATGCGATTCGTGAGTTTGAAATGCTAACCAGCACTTACGACGCGTCATTCGGACGAAATCCTGGAGCGCAGGTCAATGTCATCCTGAATTCAGGATCAAATAATTTCCACGGTTCGGCGTTCGAGTTTCATCGCAATGCTGCACTCGACGCGCGCAACTTCTTCGCGCCCGCTAACGAGCCCGATCCAAAATACATCCGCAACCAGTTTGGCGGTTCGCTCGGTGGACCAATCAAACAGAACCGTACATTCTTTTTTGCCGATTATGAAGGTACTCGTTCGCGCGAAGGCATAACGCGTGTGACAAACGTGCCGACAGCACAAGAGCGCAATGGCAATTTCTCACAAAGCGTGTTCGGAATTCCGAAAAATCCATTTACCGGGATGCCGTTCGATAATGGCATCATCCCCGACTTCTTTATCAATCCCATTGGCCGCGCGATTGCCGCGCTGTATCCACTTCCGAACCGCAATGTGCCCTTTCAAAACTTCGTCTCGTCGCCCACTTTGCGCGACGATAACGACAGTTTCGATGTGCGAGTCGATCACAATCTAACCAGTCGCGCTCAACTTACATTCCGATACAGCTTCGGAGACCGCGATCTGTTTGAGCCGTTTACTGGTCCATCGTTATCGCTCGTGCCGGGGTTTGGCGACACAGTGAAGCGTCGCAGCCAGAATGGAATGGCCGCGTTTACCTGGTTGTTAACGCCCAATCTGGTGAATGAAAGCCGCGCCGCGTTTAGCAGAGTTGCAGCCTCCGTGACACAGGAAGCAAGCCGTTTGAATTCTGAAGTCGGGTTGCCGACGATTTCACCCCGCGAGCGTGATCTAGGGTTGAGTTTCATCACCATCACCGGCTTCTCTCCTCTCGGCGACGAAGGCAACAATCCGCAGGACAGCGTGACGAACGTTTACCAGTTCATCAACAACTCCAGCTGGGCTCACAACAATCACCTCGTGAAATTCGGCGCCGATGTGCGGTTTACACAACAGAACGCTTTCCGTGACGTTGAATCTCGCGGCAGGCTTCAGTTTTCACCGTTCCTGACGCTTACAAATAACGCCCTTGCCGACCTATTGCTGGGTTTTCCGTTGGTTACGAGTGTTGCACGTGTCGATAATCCACAACAGGTACGCACACACAGTTTCAACTTCTTCATCAACGACAGCTATCGCATCACGCCGCGGCTGACGATTAACGGCGGCTTGCGTTATGAATACAACTCGCCGCCGGTCGACGCCGAAGATCGCGCCACCATTTACGACGTAGCGACGCGAACTCTTGTACCTGTGGGCACGAACGGTGTTCCGCGCAGCGGCTTCGAGGCGGACAAGAACAACTTTGCGCCGCGTGTCGGGTTTGCGTGGTCCTTTACTGAAAAAACGGTGCTTCGTGGTGGTTACGGAGTTTATTACGATCAATCGCCACTCGCGCCTGCGGAAGCCCTTTACTTCAACTCGCCGTTCTTCGACAACAACGTCTTCTTCCCGTTACCGGGTTTGCCGCTGACGGTGAGCAACCCGTTTCCCTCGTTCTTCCCGTTCGCGCTGCCTGACTCCGCACTCGCGATTCAACGCGATCTGCGCACCGGCTACATGCAACACTGGAATCTCAACATCGAACGGCAGATCGGCGACAAGAACGTGCTTGAAGTTGCGTACGTCGGATCGAAGGGAACCAAGTTGCTGACGGCTCGCGACATCAACCAGCCGCAACCCAGCGTGTTGCCACCGGGACTTCCCTTCGTTCCGCGACCCAATCCACAGTTCGATGATATTGACCTGCTCGAGTCGCGCGCCAATTCAAACTACCACGCGCTGCAGGCACGCTTTCAGCGGCGATTGTCTACGGGTTTTTCGACGCTTGCCTCCTACACGTGGTCTAAGTCGATTGACGACGCTTCAAACTTTTTCAGCAGCGCCGGCGATCCGAATTTTCCGCAGAATAGTTACAACGTCGCCGCCGAGCGCGGGCGTTCAAACTTCGACGTCGCTCATCGGCTGTCAGTCAGTTACTCCTATGCGCTCCCGTTCCACCGAAGTGGTGGCGGGCTTGATGCTAAGCTCGTAAACGGCTGGGAAGCTTTTGGAATCCTGACGCTGCAATCCGGAAGGCCGTTCACGGTTGCCCTCCTGTCTGAAATCGACAATAGCGGCACAGGACGTTCTATTCTTGGATTTGGGAACAACGATCGGCCTAATCTGATCGCGAATCCCGAACTCTCAAATCCCACCACAGATCGATGGTTCAATACCGATGCCTTCGCGTTTCCGGCGCCGGGAACCTTCGGCAACGCGGGCAGGAACATTCTGGATGGACCGGGGTATCAGAACTTCAACGCGTCGCTGGTGAAGAACACGGCGTTGACGGAGGACGTAAACCTGCAATTCCGGGTAGAAACCTTCAACTTATTCAATCATCCAAACTTCAACCTGCCGGACAACTTTCTCCCCTCCCCGACGTTCGGCCGCATCACCTCAGCCCGCGACCCACGTCACATTCAGTTTGGATTGAAGTTACTTTTTTAGGCCACGGAGGTTTCGCTTGGAACAAAACGGCGGCTTCAGAATGGCTCCGTTACGTCTGCTGAAGTGACCGGCACGCGACCCTTGGAGACCGGAAAGCTTCGTTTGCTGCGGCCCAGGGTGCTGGGTTGACGAGAGGCCGTTGCTCCCTTCCGCAGACGTGCCTCGATGAAGCGAAGCAATTCCTCCTGTTTATCCTTTGGCAGCAATTCCACTGCAGCTTCAATTTCAGGAAGCGTCTTCATAGTTAGAACTTACACGTGATTATTGACTCCGCCAAGTGAGCCACGAATCCTTATGATCCGAATCCCGCCAACGGAAGTTGGCGGATAGTTCAGGTCTTTTCTACACCTCCGCCTGAAACCAAGTTCTAATCCCGCCCATGGCAGTGGGCGGATACTTCAAGTCCTTGCTATTTATTCTTAATCCAGTGCAGCGGAGTTTCTCGGTTATTGATGAATAGTACGGACTTGAACCATCCGCCCACTGCCGTGGGCGGGATTGAAACCTCTTTGAGAGGGTGTTGTAGAAAGGACTTGAACAATCCGCTCACTGCCGTGAGCGGGATTTATGCAAAAGCTACGGAGCAATGTCGCCTCAATGACTTTAGGCTAAATCAGGGGCCCGATCGTCATAGGACATGTACTTCGCCGACAACAGAAGATCTGATTCTTCTGGTGTTGGTGTTTGTGGGGCAAGGGTGCCGTCGACTTGCTCGTAGAGTGGTGGCGGGATTTCGGCGAACTCCGACATGGGACCATAGACCGCGTCGACACCTTCCTTGAATACGTCCCCAATCAAAAGATTGATGATGTGAACGCGCTCCTCGGGATACTTGCGCAGGAAGCCGGCGAAACTGAAGCCCTCGTTGTAGAACGCGTAGACCAGTTTTCGCATCGACTCGATACCGCGATCGAGTTTGGTCTGGTACTGACCGAGCCGAGCTGCGGAAAAATCATCGTGATTAAAAGCGTCGTGAATGGCATCAGCGGCGAGTTCGGCCATCTTCAACGCCAGCAACACGCCTGATGAGTAGATCGGATCGAGGAAACCGTATGCGTCGCCGATGATGATGAAGCCATTACCGGCGTTGTGTTTCGAGCGATACGAATAGTCGAGAATCGAATAGATCTTATCGACGCGCGTTCCGCCGGCTACTCGTCGCCTGCACGGTTCGCACTTCTCAATCTCCTCGTTAAGAATCTTCGCCAGATCCTGCCCACGGTTTTTCAGCAAGTAGTCAGGATTGGCGACGATGCCGACACTCGTGATGTCGTTCTCGAGCGGTATATACCAGAACCAGCCGCCACTGCCCGCTTCTGTGCGGAGAACAAGTGTGGCGCCGCCGTTTAGATCCGGTTCGCGATGCGCGCCCTTGAAGTAAGAGTAGAGCACAGCCTTCTTGAGTTTCGGATCGCGCACACGCCAGCGAAACTTATTCGAGAGCATCGCCATCTGACCGGTCGCATCGACAACCACTTTGGCAAAGAACTTCTCACGCGTGCCGTCCTGCATTTGCACTTCGACACCAACGGCCTGGTCGCCTTCAAAGAGCACCTGCTTCACGAGCACGCCCTGGTGCACGACAGCGCCCTGCTCGGCCGCGTGATTAATCAGTAGGTGATCGAATTCCGCGCGATTTACCTGCCACGTGACGGCGCTTTCGTGATGGACAGCCTCGAAGAAGTAGAACGGGCGCGACTCTTTGCCGGCAGGATTCGCAAACTGGACGCTGTACTTCCGAACGAATGGACTTTCTCTCAATTTTTCGAGTAGTCCCAGACGTTGAAAGGTCCAATACGTATCAGTCATCAGCGACTCGCCGATGTGATGTCGCGGAAATATTTCTTTCTCGAAAAGAATTACCTTGCGCCCCTCGCGGGACAACATGCCGGCCACGGAGCTCCCTGCGGGTCCACCACCCATTACTATGACGTCAAAAGTATTAGTATTCATGCGTAGCGTACGGTCCTAAGTTCAGGTTCAAAAAAATCAACCAGGAAATGATCTACTTGCAGAAGACCCTGACGAGTCAGCGCGACGTTGTTATTCTGACGTTGGAGCAAACTCTTTTCTTCCAATCCTTCATAGACGTGACGAAACTCGCTCCAAACGTCGACTCCAAACTTCTTAGTGAAGTAACCGGTGTCGAGCTCTCCGGTCTTTAACTGCAAAACCATCTCGCGAATGAGTCTCTGCTTCGGCGTCAGCGAAACGGCGCGCAAGAGCGGCAGGCGATCCTCGTTAAGGATGCGCACGTACTCTTCGAAGTTGTGCGCATTTTGGAAATTGACGCCGCCAAAATGCGAAAACGACGAGACACCGATGCCAATCATGTCGCCGCCGTGCCAGAGCGCATCGCGGTAAATGAAGCGACACGTCTTCTTCTTTGTCGCCACGATGTCGGTGCCCGCGATTTCGTAGTCATGTGCAACAAATTGCTCGAACGCGTAGTCGAGCCAGTGTCGCTTGGTATTCCAACCGGCAATTGGCGATTCAATGCCCTTGTTCAAAATGTCTCGCGAGATCGTGGTGTTGTATGGCAATTCCATCTGATAGATCGTGACGGAGTCGGGCTGGAGCTCGATCGCGCGGCGCACGGCTTCGCGCCACTTATCTTCTGTTTCACCCATCATCCCAGCTATCAGATCGATGTTGACTTGCGGGAAGTCGACTTCGCGTGCCCATTGATATGCGCGATAGATCTCGGGTGACAGGTGCGCGCGACCGTTGGCGGCGAGGATCTCATCGTCGAAGTGTTCGATGCCGAGACTAAGACGCGTCACACCGATCGCTTTGAGCGTTTCGAGTTTCGCTTTCTGCAACGTGCCGGGTTCGCATTCGAAAGTGACCTCTTCCGCATTCTCCCAACTCACGTGACGATTGAGACCATCGACGAGATATCGCAACTGCTTGTCGCTGATGTAGGACGGCGTGCCGCCACCGAAGTACGCAAAGCGAAGCTGGCGTCCTGCAAACGCCGGCATGCGACTGTAAAGCTCGTTCTCTTTGATCAGCGCGTCTAGATACGTCTCGATCTCGGAGGCGTTCTTGTCCGTGTAGACTTTGAAGTAACAAAAGTGACAGCGCTTGCGACAGAAAGGAATGTGGATGTAGAGGCCTAACGGATCATCAACTCGCGGCGGCTGATTTAGCGCCTCGAGAGCTTCGGAAACAAACTCGGGCTTCCACTGGGAGAACGGCGGGTAATTCGAGACAAAATAGTTCCCTACTTCAGTTTTGGTTTGAGCAATATCTGCCGTCATGCAAACCGTCAAATTAGCATCAATGCGGGCGCTGAGCAATAATAGTGTCTACTCGGGACGTACTGTAGGGGCGGCCCTCCGTGGCCGCCCTCGGTTGGCATATGGGATCCAAGAATGGACGGTCTCGGT
>Ga0207647_10000383_pt1 | contig 36032 bp, 34 predicted proteins | sample KBSCornC2_FD_184295 | JGI IMG/M metagenome (GOLD analysis project Ga0207647, IMG submission 184295) | Corn rhizosphere microbial communities from Kellogg Biological Station, Michigan, USA - C2 (SPAdes) (version 2) | ecosystem: Host-associated > Plants > Roots > Rhizosphere ... | reverse complement strand
TCTGGGCCGCGATCGCGCTTCGCCGCGGTCCGAACGTCGTCGGGCCATGGGGCCTGTTGCAGAGCTTCGCCGACGGGCTGAAGGTCTTCCTCAAGGAAACCATCATCCCGACGAGCGCGAACAAGGGGCTGTTCCTGATCGCGCCCATCGTCACCTTCACCGTGGCTTTGATCGTCTGGGCCGTGATCCCGTTCCAGCCGGGCGTCGTGCTCGCCGACGTCAATGTCGGGCTGCTCTACATCCTCGCCGCGAGCTCGCTCGGGGTCTACGGAGTGATCGTCGCCGGCTGGGCGTCCAACTCGAAGTACCCGTTCTTCTCGGCGCTCCGGGCAGCCGCGCAGATGGTCAGCTACGAAGTCTCGATCGGCTTCGTACTGATCACCGTCGTGCTCTATGCCGGGACCTTCAACCTCAGCCAGATCGTGCTCGCGCAGAAGGGCAACATCCTCGGTGTCTTCAACGGCTTCGGGTTCAATCCCTTGCTGTTCCCGATGTGGGTGGTGTTCTTCATCAGCTCGATGGCCGAGACCTTCCGCACGCCCTTCGACCTCGTCGAGGCGGAGAGCGAACTCGTTGCCGGCCACCAGACCGAATATTCGTCCATGAGCTTCGCGCTCTTCTGGCTCGGCGAATATGCCAACGTGATACTGATGTGCGCTCTCAACGCCTTGCTGTTCTGGGGCGGGTGGCTGCCGCCGGTCGACTGGGCGCCGCTCTATTACATCCCGGGCATCCTATGGCTGTTCGCCAAGATGGGCTTCTTCTTCTTCTGCTTCGGCTGGGTGAAGGCAACGGTGCCGCGCTACCGTTACGACCAGCTGATGCGGCTGGGCTGGAAGATCTTCCTGCCGCTCAGCCTCCTGTTCGTGGTGCTGGTTTCCGGCTGGCTCATGCTCACGCGTTATGGGGGTGCGGCATGATTGGGTTCCTCGCCGCTACTGCCAGTGTACTGGCTGCGTACAATTGTCAGCTTCAAGCCCCCAAGGCCGTCGGGTTCGAAGGCGGGCAGGCCAAAGCCTCTGACATCGGACTTCCGCCAGCCTCGTTGCAATTCTCGCTGACGATCGAGTCTGGAAATCCGATGCAGGCCAAGGTGGATTGGCCCGGCGATCCCCTGACGATGGCGGGCAAGTTCCCAACGATCTCGACCGCACCAGGCGGCTATGCCTTCTCGGCATTTTCGCGCGGTCCATGCCTGTTCACTGAGACATCCTGCCTCAGTCAGGTGAATCTGGTCGACTCGGCCGATGGAACTGCCAAGCTGATCGTTACACCGGTAGCGCTGGCGAGTGACCAAAACACCGGCACGAGAAGTCCCTTTGCGGTCATCGCCTTGGGGCAATGCACCCGAACGGACACCAAGAAATGAAACACTGGGTCAAGTCCTTCACCTTGTGGGAGTTTGTGCAGGCGCACGCGCTGACCTTGAAATATTTCTTCAAGCCCAAGGCGACGATCAACTATCCGTTCGAAAAGAACCCGACCTCGCCCCGCTTCCGGGGCGAGCACGCGCTGCGCCGCTACCCCAACGGCGAGGAACGCTGCATCGCCTGCAAATTGTGCGAGGCGATCTGCCCGGCGCTGGCAATCACCATCGAGTCCGAGCCGCGCGAGGACGGCAGCCGCCGGACCACGCGCTACGACATCGACATGGTCAAATGCATCTATTGCGGCCTCTGCGCGGAAGCCTGCCCGGTGGATGCCATCGTCGAGGGGCCGAACCTCGAATTCGCCACCGAAACCCGGGAGGAATTGCTCTACGACAAGGCGAAGCTGCTCGCGAACGGGGATAAGTGGGAGCAGGCCATCGCCGCCAATCTTGCCGCCGATGCACCGTACCGGTAGGCGCGCGGCAACAGGGTCCCCCGCTTGATCGCAACCATCGCCTTTTACCTGTTCGCGACGCTCACGATCGCATCCGCGATCGCGGTCATTTTCGCGCGCAACCCGGTGCATAGCGTGCTGTGGCTGATCCTCGCCTTCTTCAACGCGGCGGGGCTGATGCTGCTGATGGGCGCGGAGTTCATCGCGATGCTTCTGGTCATCGTCTACGTCGGCGCGGTCGCGGTGCTGTTCCTGTTCGTCGTGATGATGCTCGACATCGACTTCGCGAGCTTGCGCAGCGGCTTTACCAAGAACCTGCCATTCGGGATCCTGATCGCCCTCGTACTGATGGCCGAGATTCTGATCGCGGTCAGTGCCTGGAAGGCGGGGCCGGCGATGAGCGGCAGGCACATTTCGGCGACGGCACAACCCAATATCGTCGCGTTCGGGCAGCTGCTCTACAGCCGTTATCTGCTCCCGTTCGAAATCGCGGGGCTGATCCTGCTGGTGGCGATGATCGGAGCGATCGTGCTGACGCACCGCAAACGCGGCGACCTGCGTACGCCGAATGCCTCGCGGCAGATCCGCCGCCGGCCGGGCGATGCGATCAAGCTCGCGCAGCCCGGGGTGGGTGAGGGGATGAAGCTGTGATCGGCCTCAACCACTACCTTGCTGTTGCGGCGATCCTGTTCACGATCGGCGTGCTCGGCATCTTCCTCAACCGCCGAAACGTGATCCTGATGCTGATGGCGATCGAGCTGATCCTGCTTGCCGTCAACATCAACCTCGTCGCTTTTTCTGCCTATCTCGGCGACCTCACGGGGCAGGTCCTCGCGATGTTCGTCCTGACCGTCGCTGCGGCTGAAGCTGCGATCGGGCTTGCGATCCTCGTCATCTTCTTCCGCCGCCGAGGCTCGATCGCGGTCGACGACGTCAACCGGATGCACGGCTGATGACGAACGTTGCGCTCGAACTCATCGTCTTCCTGCCGATCATCGCGGCGCTCGTCGCCGGGCTCGGCGGGCCGTGGATCGGCAAGACGGCCGCCAAGGTCGTGACGACCGGCGCCTTGTTCGTCGGTGCGGTGCTCAGCTGGCCGATCTTCTTCCAATATATCGCGGGTAACGCGCAGCCGACGGTCGTGCCGGTGCTCGAATGGATCCGTTCGGGCGACCTTACCGTCGATTGGGCGCTGCGCCTCGACAGTCTCACCGCCGTGATGCTGGTCGTCGTTACGACCGTATCTTCGCTCGTCCACCTCTACAGCTGGGGCTATATGGAGGAGGACCCCGGCCAGTCCCGGTTTTTCGCTTATCTGTCGCTGTTCAGCTTCGCGATGCTGATGCTGGTGACGGCCGACAGCCTGGTCCAGATGTTCTTCGGCTGGGAAGGGGTCGGGCTCGCTTCCTACCTGCTGATCGGTTTCTGGTACCACAAGCCGAGCGCCAATGCGGCCGCGTTGAAGGCGTTCATCGTCAACCGCGTCGGCGATTTCGGATTCAGTCTCGGGATCTTCGGGACCTTCCTGGTCTTCGGCACCGTCTCGATCCCGGCCATCCTCCACGCCGCGCCGAGTATGGCCGGATCAACCATCGGCTTTGCCGGGATGCGGGTCGACACCATGACCCTGCTGTGCCTGCTGCTGTTCGTCGGAGCGATGGGCAAATCGGCGCAGCTCGGCCTCCACACCTGGCTTCCGGACGCGATGGAGGGCCCGACCCCGGTCAGCGCTTTGATCCACGCCGCGACCATGGTGACGGCGGGCGTGTTCATGGTCTGCCGCCTCTCGCCGATGTTCAATGTGTCGCCGACCGCGATGCACGTCGTCACCTATGTCGGCGCCGCCACCTGCTTCTTCGCTGCGACCGTCGGCACCGCGCAAAACGACATCAAGCGGGTGGTCGCTTATTCGACCTGCTCGCAATTGGGCTACATGTTCTTCGCGGCGGGGGTCGGCGCCTATGGCGCGGCGATGTTCCACCTCTTCACCCACGCTTTCTTCAAGGCCCTGTTGTTCCTAGGCGCCGGCAGCGTGATCCACGCGATGCATCACGAGCAGGACATGCGCTATTACGGTGCGCTTCGTAAGGAGATCCCCTTCACCTTCTGGGTGATGGTAATCGGGACCGTGGCGATCACGGGGGTCGGGGTCGCCGGCATCGGTTTTGCTGGTTTCTGGTCCAAGGACGCAATCCTCGAGGCGAGCTGGGCGAGCGGCTCGGTGTCCGGCACGGTCGCCTTCTGGCTCGGCGCGATCGCTGCGCTGATGACCAGTTTCTATTCGTGGCGGCTGATCTTCATGACCTTCTACGGGGAGCCGCGCTGGGCCGCATCGGAGCATATCCAGCACGCGATCCACCACGTCCATGAATCGCCCGACGAGGAACATGGCGACAGCAGCCGTTCAAAGGTGAAGGCGCCGGTCGGGACGGGCGGCTACCACCCGCATGAGAGCCCTCTGACGATGCTGGTGCCGATCGGGTTGCTCGCGCTCGGCGCGGTCGTCGCCGGTCAGCTGTGGCACGGCATCTTCGTCGATGCGGCGCGTGCACCCAATTTCTGGCGCGGCGCGGTCGCGTTCAGCGAGCACCTCGCCCATGCCGCGCACGAGGCGCCGCTGTGGGTCAAGCTCACCCCGACCATCGTCATGCTGCTCGGTCTCTGGATCGCGTGGAACAATTACATCCGCCGGCCGGACGCGGCGGCGGCGTTCGTGCGCATGTTCCCGGCGGTCCACCGCTTCGTGCTCAACAAATGGTATTTCGACGAGATCTACGACGTGCTGTTCTTGCGCCCGTCGCTGTGGCTCGGCCGGCTGTTCTGGAAGGGCGGTGACGAGGGCACGATCGACCGCTTCGGACCGCATGGCGCGGCTTATGCGGTGGGGGTCGGCAACAAGGTCACGACGCGGCTGCAGTCGGGCTATCTCTATTCCTACGCTTTGGTGATGCTGCTCGGCCTGATCGGCGCGGCCAGCTGGGCAATCTGGTGGGCGGCCAGGTGAGCGGGCTGCCTTTGCTCACCATCCTGATCGCGCTGCCGCTGGTCGCCGGCGCTTTATGCCTGTTCGTCAAGGCGAATGCGGCGCGCTGGATCGCCCTCGTGGCGACGATGATCGAGCTCGCATTGAGCGCCTATCTGTGGGTCCAGTTCGACCCGAACGGCGCTCAGTGGCAGTTCGTCGAAAGCCAGCCGCTCGGCGGCGGGATCGGCTGGAAGCTCGGGATCGACGGCATCGCGCTCGTCCTGATCGCTCTCACCGCCTTCCTGATGCCGATCTGCATCGGCGCGAGCTGGCGCGCGATCGAAAAGCGCGTGCCCGAATACATGGCTTTTTTCCTGCTGATGGAGGCGCTCATCATGGGCTCCTTCACCGCGCAGGACCTGTTCCTCTTCTACATCTTCTTCGAAGGCGGCCTCATCCCGATGTACCTGATCATCGGCATCTGGGGCGGCGCCGAGAAGATCAAGGCGAGCTACAAATTCTTCCTCTACACCCTGCTCGGCTCGGTGCTGATGCTGATCGCCATGCTCTACATGCGGTCGGTTGCCGGCACGACCGACATACCGGCGCTGATGGCCTACGACTTCCCGAAGGAAGCGCAGACCTTCCTGTTCCTGGCCTTCCTCGCCAGCTTCGCGGTCAAGCTTCCGATGTGGCCGGTCCACACCTGGTTGCCCGACGCGCACGTCCAGGCGCCGACGGCGGGCTCGGTCATCCTGGCGGGCGTGCTTCTGAAGCTCGGCGGCTACGGTTTCGTCCGCTTCTCGCTGCCGATGTTCCCAGACGGGTCGGCGCAGTTCGTGCCCCTGATGTTCGTCCTCAGCGGGATGGCGGTCGTCTACACCAGCCTCGTCGCTTTGGTGCAGACCGACATGAAGAAGCTGATCGCTTATTCGTCGGTCGCGCACATGGGGTTCGTCACCTTCGGCCTCTTCGCGATGAACCGGCAGGGGATCGACGGTGCGATAATGGTCATGCTTGGTCACGGCCTGGTGTCTGGCGCGCTCTTCTTGTGTGTCGGCGTGGTCTACGACCGGCTGCATACCCGGGAGATCGCGCGCTACGGCGGCCTCAGCGACAACATGCCGGGCTACGCCTTGCTGTTCATGGTCTTCACCATGGCCAGCGTCGGGCTTCCCGGCACCAGCAATTTCATCGGCGAGTTCCTGAGCCTGGTCGGCACGTACAAGGCGTCGACCTGGGCCGCGATCGTCGGAACTTCCGGGATCATCCTCGGCGCAGCCTATATGCTGTGGCTGTACTGGCGGATCTGCTTCGGGACCCAGCGCCACGCCGATGCGGCGGCGATGCCGGACCTCTTGGCGCGCGAATGGTGGCTGCTTGCGCCGATCGCGCTCGCGGTGTTCTGGATGGGTCTCTATCCCGAAAGCTTCCTGAAGCCGATCCGCAATGACGTCGGCCGCTTGATGGTACGGCTCGAGCGCGTGGCTCCGGCGGGGGATTCTCGCCAGACGCCAGGCTCGGCCGTGGCTCGCGAGGAAGCGCATTGATGAGCCGGTTCGCACCCATCCTGCCGGAGCTGATCCTGTCGATCGGCGCGACGATCCTGATGATGGTCGCCGCCTTCACCGGCCGTCGCGGCTCGAGCCTCGTCAGTTGGCTTTCGGTCGCGGTGCTTCTCGCAGCCACCGCCGCGCTTGTCGGCGCTCCGTCCCACGCAGGGCCCGTGTTCGACGGGCTTATCGCAGCCGATTTGTTCGCGAGTTTCGGCAAGGCGGTCATGTTCCCGGCGGCCGCGGTGGCGATCATTGCCGCGCACGGCTGGTTCGAGCGCGACCACGAACACAGCAGCGAATATGCGGTGCTCATCCTGTTCGCCGCCGCCGGAATGAGCGTGATGGTTTCGGCGACCAGCCTCATTTCGCTTTACGTCGGGCTGGAGCTCAACAGCCTCGCCTCATACGTGCTCGCGGCTTATCGGCGTCGCGACGACCGGTCGGCGGAGGCGGGCCTCAAATATTTTGTGCTCGGAGCGCTCGCGAGCGGCATCCTGCTTTACGGAATTTCGCTGCTCTACGGCTTTACCGGAACGACCAATTTCACCGGCATCGCCGCCGCCTTCGCGCGCGGAGCGCCGTCGCTCGGCCTGCTGTTCGGGCTGGTTTTCCTGCTCGCCGGCCTGGCGTTCAAGATCAGCGCCGTCCCGTTCCACATGTGGACCCCCGACGTTTACGAAGGCGCGCCGACCCCGGTCACCGCGTTCTTCGCCTCCGCCCCCAAGGTGGCTGCGGTCCTGCTTTCGACCCGCGTCTGCCTCGACGCGCTGGCGCCCGCGACCGACGCCTGGCGGCAGATCATGATCTTTGCCGCGCTCGCCTCGATCTTCTTGGGCGCCATCGCCGCCTACGGACAGACCAACATCAAGCGGCTGCTCGCTTATTCGTCGATCAATAATGTCGGCTTCGTGCTGATCGGGGTTGCGGGGGCCGGGGCGGTAGGCGCGTCCTCCGTCCTGTTCTACATGGCGGTCTACGTGCCGATGACGCTGGGCGCCTTCCTCTGCGTCCTGTGGATGCGCGACAAGGACGGCGAGCCGGTCGAGGACATTTACAGCCTGTCGGGCCTGTCCCAGACACGTCCGGCTTTCGCCGCGGCGATCGGCGTGTTCATGTTCAGCCTGGCTGGAATTCCGCCCTTCTTCGGTTTCTGGGCCAAGCTGGTCGTGTTCAACGCCGCGGTAAAGGCCGGGCTTCTGCCGCTGGCCGTCGCCGGAATCGTCGGGACGGTCGTGGGCGCCTATTATTATCTCAAGATCGTCAAGGTGATGTACATGGACGAGCCGGCCGAGCCTTATTCTCGGGCGCACGAGCCGGTGCAGGGTGCCTTGATCCTCCTGTCGGCGCTGGCGGTTTCGCCGCTCGGATACTTGCTGATCGGAACGCTGCAATCGCTTTCCGATAACGCCGCCGCCTCAATGTTTTAGCCCGATGCGCATCCGGATCGTCGAGCGTGCCGGCTCGACCAATGCCGACCTGATCGCCGACAAGGGCGCCGTCGAAGGCGATTGGCTGGTGGCGCTCGAGCAGGAGGCTGGAAAAGGCCGCCAGGGACGGCTGTGGGTTTCCGCGAAGGGCAATTTTTCCGGGAGCACCTTGGTGCGGCTGCGGGGCAATGACCCGCCGGCCCAAACGCTATCGCTCGCAGCTGGCTTGGCGCTGGCAGAAGCGATCGACGTTGCCGTTCCGGCTCAACCGCTGATGCTCAAATGGCCCAACGATGTGATGGTGCTCGGAAAGAAGGCCGCCGGGATCCTGCTCGAGCGGAGCGGCGATCGAGTTGCTGTCGGGTTCGGCGTAAATCTCGCCAGCGCTCCGATGCTTCCCGATCGCCGGGCGGCTTCGCTTGGGGGCCAAGTCGCGCCGGAGGCATTTGCCCCGCTGCTAGCCGGGAGCTTCGCCCGGATGCTCGAGCTGTGGCGCACGACCGAGAGTTCTGCGCTCGTCCGGGCCTGGGAGCAACGGGCGCATCTGCCCGGCACCCGGCTTACCGTTCACGCGGGCAAGGACGAGACAGTGAGCGGGCGCTTCGCCGGACTTGAGGCCGACGGCGCCTTGCGGCTGAAGCTGGAAGATGGATCTATTGAGGTGATCCGAGCCGGCGACGTCGACCTGAATTAGGACGGCGATTCGGGGTCTCGCCTAGCGCTTCCGCTAAGAGTAGGCGGATCTTCGTTTCGCGACCGAGTCGAGCCGTTGAATCAACGGGGGGATGATTTGGCGTCGCGGCTTTTTTTCGAGACCGGCACCGGTCCTGACGGCCGGCATCTCCAGTTGGAGGGCACACCCCCATGCCATTCATCACGACCAAAGACGGCACCGCGATCTTCTATAAGGACTGGGGACCCAGGGACGCGCAGCCGATCGTCTTCCATCACGGCTGGCCGCTAAGCGCCGACGATTGGGACAACCAGCTGATGTTCTTCCTCAATGAAGGATTTCGCGTGGTCGCCCACGACCGCCGCGGGCATGGGCGGTCGGAACAGACTGACGGCGGCAACGACATGGACACCTATGCGTCCGACGTCGCCGATCTCGTCGCGGCGCTCGACCTCAAGAACGCCGTCCATATCGGTCATTCGACCGGTGGCGGCGAGGTCGCGCATTACGTGGCACAAGCGGAGCCGGGGCGGGTCGCTAAGGCGGTGCTCATCGACGCGGTGCCGCCGGTGATGGTCAAAAAGGATTCGAATCCGGGCGGGACGCCAATCGAGGTGTTCGATGGATATCGCGCCGCGCTCGCCGCCAATCGCGCCCAGCTCTACCTTGATATCCCTTCCGGGCCGTTTTACGGCTTCAACCGCACCGGCGTAGCTCCGATCGAAGGCTTGATCCGCAATTGGTGGCGCCAGGGCATGATGGGTAGCGTCAAGGCCGGTTACGAATGCATCAAGGCCTTCTCGGAAACCGACTTCACCGAGGATTTGAAGACAATCGGGGTGCCGGTGCTCGTCATCCATAGCGAGGACGACCAGATCGTTCCGTACGCGGATTCGGCGCCGCTGACGGTGCAGTTGCTGAAGTACGGCAGGCTGAAGACCTACAAGGACCTGCCGCACGGCTGCTGCCAGACGCATCCGGACTTGATCAACGCGGACTTGCTGGCATTCGCCCGTGGCGAAGAGGTTGGCGTAAGGCGTGAGGAGGCGCCAGCGCTCGTCGCGGAGCCGATCCCTGCGTAATGAGTGACGCTCGCCAGGGGCTGATAGCGACGCGCGGGGCGCAGATGTTCCCGCGGCTGGGCGATGAGGAAGTTGCGCGGCTTGCCAGGTTCGGCGAGCCGCGCAGTTACCGTGCGGGCGAGGCGGTCGCCGTGGTCGGGGAGGCGGGCTCCGGCCTGTTCCTCGTGCTTTCCGGACGGATCGAAGTATCACGAGAAGAGGGCGGCCGCGCCGAGTCCATCGTCACCCACGAACGCGGCAATTTCATGGGTGAGCTCTCCGGCCTGTCAGGACGCCCGTACCTGGTCAACGCCATCGCACTCACCGACGCCGAGGTGGTCGCCATTGCTCCCGAGCGACTGCGGGCCCTGCTGATCGCGGAAGCAGATCTCGGTGAGCGGATCATGCGCGCGCTCATCCTTCGCCGAATGGGCCTGATCGAGACCGGAGCCGGGCCAATCATTGTCGGCGCCGAGGCGAATGCCGACGTGCTCCGGCTGACGAATTTCCTCCGCCGCAACGGTCATCCATACCGACAGGTCGATCCGGAGAACGACACATGCGCCCAGACGCTGGTCGAGCGGTTCCAAATCGCCCCCGAACAATTGCCGATCGTCCTTTGCCTGCAGGGACAATTGCTGCGCAATCCAAGCGAGGACCAGCTCGCTCGGTGCGTCGGGCTGGTCGGGACGCTCGACCCCGATCGACTCTATGACGCCGTTGTGATTGGCGCCGGCCCGGCGGGTCTGGCGACATCGGTCTATGCCGCGTCCGAGGGCCTCTCGGTATTGACCATCGACTGCCGCTCGTTCGGCGGCCAGGCCGGAGCTTCAGCCCGCATCGAGAACTACCTCGGCTTTCCCACCGGAATTTCCGGAATGGCCTTGATGGGCAGAGCCTTCAACCAGGCGCAGAAGTTCGGCGCCGAAATGGCAATCCCTGACGAAGCTGTGAAACTCGAATGCGGTAACGATCCGTGCCACCTCTCTCTCGCAACGGGCGAGAGAGTCACGGCTCGTTGCGTCGTGCTCGCGACCGGCGCTCGCTATCGCCGCCTGGAGGTCGACGGGCTCGACCAGTTCGAGGGCTCGTCGGTTCATTACTGGGCCTCCCCGCTCGAGGCGGACCTCTGCGCGGACGAAGAGGTCGTGCTGGTCGGTGGCGGCAATTCGGCGGGCCAGGCGACCGTGTTCCTTGCGGGCCGTGCGAGGCGAGTGACCCTGATCGCGCGGCGTCCGCTTAGCCAGACGATGTCCCAATATCTGATCGAGCGGATCGAGGCGCAGCCGAACATCGACGTGGTCATCGGCTGCGAGATTGCCGAGCTGCGCGGTGCGGACGAGATGCTGGAGGAAGTGAGCTGGCGCGACAGATCCTCCGGAACGCTCACGCGGCGGCCGGCACGCTACCTTTTCTCCTTTATTGGCGCGGAGCCGAACACCGACTGGCTTCGGAGCTCGGGCATCAAGCTCGATGAGCGCGGCTTCGTCCTGACCGGAGAAGAGGTCGGAGCCGACTTCCCGCTCGAGACGAGCCGGCGCGGCGTATTTGCGGTCGGCGACGTTCGCGCAAGCTCGGTCAAGCGTGTTGCCGCCTCGGTCGGCGACGGCGCCCAGGTGGTTGCGGCGATCCACGCCTATTTGGCCAGGTGGGAGCGTGAAGCCGCTCCAATTGCCCAACAAGCGCCGGTCAGCGCCTGAGTTCTTTCGGATTGCAGTCTCTTCCCCTAAGGGCGGCGCATGCTGCTTGCCATCGACGCCGGCAATACGAACCTCGTCTTCGCCCTCGTCGACGGCGGGGAGATCAAGGCGCGCTGGCGGATCGCGACCGATCCGCGGCGGACGGCCGACCAATATGCGGTGTGGCTCCACCAATTGCTCGAGCTCGAAGGCTATTCGAAATCGGACGTCGATTCTGTGATCATCGGCACGGTGGTTCCGCGCGCGCTGCACAACCTCGAAGTGCTCGCGAGCAAATATTTCCACGTCGAACCGCTGATCGCGGGTCAGGGCAAAGCCGCCTGGCCGATGTCGCTGGATGTGGATGAGCCGCAAAATGTCGGCGCGGATCGCGCGCTCAACGTCATTGCCGCGCACGCGAAGCATCCGGGCGACCTGGTCATCATCGACTTCGGAACGGCGACGACGTTCGACGTCGTTGACGGTTCGGGCGCCTACAAGGGCGGAATCATCGCGCCCGGAATCAACCTGTCGATCGATGCGCTGGTCAGCGCCGCCGCGATGCTGCCGCGGATCGCAATCGAGGCGCCGGAGGACAAGAGCGTCATCGGCCGAACCACAGAAAGCCAGATGATTATCGGCATCTATTGGGGCTATGTCGCGATGATCGAGGGCCTGACCGAGCGCCTGCAGCTCGAGATCGGCCGCGAGGTGACGGTCGTCGCGACCGGTGGTCTCGCCAGCCTGTTCGACAAGCATACCCAGGCGTTTGACGCGATTGAGCCCGACCTGACGATCCAGGGGTTGAGCCTTTTGCATAGCATGGTGGCGTCCGCATCCCAATGATTCCAGGCGAAGAATTGTTGTTCTGCGCGCTCGGCGGGTCGGGCGAGATCGGAATGAACGTCAACCTATACGGCTGCCGGGGCCAATGGATCATGGTCGACCTCGGCCTGACGTTCGCCGACCCGGACTATCCGGGGATCGACCTCGTCCTGCCCGATCTGGAGTTCATCGAGGAGCATCAGGATCGGCTTGCGGGCATCATCCTCACCCATGGCCATGAGGATCATATCGGGGCGTTGCCCTATCTCGCCGAGGAGCTGAAGGCGCCGCTCTTCGCGACCCCATTCACCGCCGGGTTGATCGCCGGAAAGCTCGAGGAAGAAGGGCTCACCGGCCGGGTGAAGCTCAACATCGTCGAGCGGGGCGGAAGCGTCGAACTGGGCTCGTTCAAGGTCAGCTTCGTCGCTTTGTCGCATTCCATCCCCGAGGGGAACGGGCTGCTGATCGAAACTCCGTTCGGCAACATTTTCCACACCGGCGACTGGAAGATCGACGAGACTCCGGTGCTGGGCGAGGCTCCAAGCACCGAGGCGCTGACTCGAATCGGCGATGCGGGCGTGCTCGCGCTGGTTTGCGATTCGACCAACGTCTTCCAGGACCGGCCATCCGGTTCCGAGGAAGGCGTTCACGAAGGCCTGCTGGCCCAAGTGATGATGGCCAACGGCCGGGTGCTGGTGACGACCTTCGCGTCGAACGCCGCGCGGCTGCAGACCATCGGCCGGGTGGCGCATGAGACCGGACGCAAGGTGTGCATCGCCGGACGCTCGCTCGAACGGATCCTGCGAGTCGCGCAGGCGACCGGATATCTCAAAGATTTCCCGCCGCCGATTTCTTTCGACGAAGCGATGCGATTGCCCAAAGCCGAGGTGCTGATCATCGCGACGGGCGGGCAGGGCGAACCACGCGCCGCGCTCGGCCGCATCGCTTCCGGTACCCACGAGCTGAAACTCAGTGAAACCGACACCGTCATCTTCTCGTCGCGGATCATTCCGGGAAACGAGGTCGCGATCGGCCGGATCATGAACCAATTGTCGGGTCTGGAAGTCCAGATCGTGACCGAGAAGCAGGCGCACGTTCACGTTTCGGGGCACCCTGGCCGGCCCGAGCTGATCCAGATGTACGAGTGGGTACGGCCGGCGATTGTCGTTCCCGTCCATGGCGAGGCCCGGCATCTCGCCGAGCATGCGCGGCTGGCTCTGTCCCATGGAGTAGGGAAGGCAGTGGTCCAGCAGAACGGCGACGTGATCCGCCTCGCGCCGGGCGACCCGGAGAAGCTTGGCGAGGTTCGGGTCGGACGATTGGTGCTCGATGGCGACGTCATCCTTCCCGCCAACGGCTCGACCATCAACGAGCGCCGACGGATCAGCTTTGGTGGACTCATCACTGTCGCGCTTCCCGTCGGCGGGGCCGGCGAGCTTGCCGGATCGCCGCTGATCCGGCCCTTTGGAGTCCCCGTCGAAGAAGACCGCGACGACTTCATCGCCGACGCGACCGACGCCGCGACGCGCGCCTTCACTCCGGGGGGCGATGAGGATCAGGTCCGCGAAGCGGTGCGGCTCGCGGTTCGCCGGTGCGCGACCCTGTGGACCGGCAAGAAGCCGGTCGTCGAGGTCATGCTTCTCCAGGTGGCCCACTAGCAACCGCCATGAAATTCAGCTCGATTGTCGCGATCTATTTCCTGTTCTTCTCCGCCTCGGCGTTCGTCCTTCTTCCGTTCGGGGTGAAGACCAGCGAGGAGCTCGGCGAGGAGATGGTGCCCGGCCAGGCCGAGAGCGCTCCGCACCACTTCGATTTGAAGCGGCACCTCATCAAGGCAGCGGTCCTCGCGGCTGTCCTATTCGCGATCTATTATGCGAATTGGACCTACGGTTGGGTCACTCCAGACGCCCTGGATTTCTACCACTAACGGCGGCGTTCGAGCGCCTGGGCGAGCGCGGCGTACAGCTTGCCCATGTCCGACGACATCAGGGTAACGCCGATCGCTCCGCCGTCGCGCTCCGCCAGCACGCGCCGGAGCATCGCCTCGAAGTCGTGGACATAGCGGTTGACCGAACGCTGGAATTCGAGGTCGCTCTCATACTGTCCCCGGATTGCCTTGGTCTCACCGCCGTCGAGCAGTTTCACCGCGCGGCGGGTGAAGACCCCGCGGTTGCCCTTGAGGTAGGAATCCCAGGCGCGGTCGTCGATCTCGTCGGACAGGATCTTGCCGACGTCGATCGCGGCCGAGTGCATCGAATCGATCAGCAAGGACACTCGGCGGGCGAAGGCCTCGCTGTCCTTCTCGCGCTGCTCCTTGCTCGTATCCTCCATGTGCCGTTCGAGCGCGACGGCGCTCTGGCCCAGGCTCAGCATTTGCTGGGTCAACCGGTCGGAAGCTGCGCGCGCGGCCTCGACGGCGCGGATCGCGACCTTTTCGACCTCGCGAAGGCGCTCCTCGACCGTCTCGCGGACCACGCGTTCGAGCGCGGCGCGCGTCTCGTTCGACAGCTTTTCGGCGCTCTCCGGAATCACCGCTTCGATCGCCTCGCGAGCTCGTTCGGCGGCGTGCCCGGCGGCCTCCTTGACCTGGACGAGCGCAGCGACGAGCGACGGCCCGGTTTCCTGGGTGAGATGGCCGGCCTCGGTTTGCGCTTCGGCGATTGCCGACGTGAGATCGGTCAGCTTCGCCTGCGCGCTGCCAACACCGTCGTCGAGGCTCGCCAGAAGCGCCGCAAAGCGTTCCTGCTGCTCGGCGATGTGCGCGGCCGTCGAGGTCATCCGCTCGCTCGCCTCGATCGCCGCGTCCCGCATCCAGCCGAGTTCCGGCTTGACGGTGCTCGCGACCTCGACCAGCCGGTCGGCCCCGCCCTGGGCTTCCCCGATCGCGGTGCCGATATTGTCGCGAAGATCATCCGCGAGTTGCGAGATGGTTTCGCGCAGCGCCCCCGTTCTATCGGCAAGCGCACCGATGGCTCCGTCTTGATTCGAGGCCTGCGCGGACAAAGCGTCGAGTTCGGTTCGGGCGCGCGTAAGCGATTCGAGGAAGTGGTTGGCCCGTTCGTCCCCGTGCGAGGCAAGCTCGGTGAAGCGCTGGTCGATGAGCGCGAGGCCGCGGTCGATCTCGGCGATCATCCGCTGCGACGCGCGCTCCTGCTCGGCGACCTGGCCGGACAGGGCAGAGAGCGATTCATTGGCGCGACCGATATTGGCTGCGAGCGCGTCGGCGGAGTCGGCGCCGGCCTTGCCGAGGCCGGCCGAAGCCTGATCGACCAGCGCCCCGACGGCCGCCGACTGCGCGTCGATGCCAGAGCGAATTTCCTGGAGTGATACCGATGTGCGGTCGAGCAGGGCATCGAGTACGCCCGAGAAGCTGCTTTCGGCCTCTGCCACCTTGCCGCTGGCATTCGCGCCGGCGAGCTCGATTTCGGCGAGCCGTGCCGCCAGCCGGTCCGTCGCTTCGGCGATCAGCCGGTCGGCGTCGCGAGTGCGATCCGACAGAGTCTCTATCTGGGTTCCGAAATTCGCTGCCTTGGCCGCGGATTCCGTGCCCACGCTGCGGATCTTTTCTGCCAGCGAGTGCGCGGTGGCTTCCGCTCGCGGGAGATCCTCGAGCAGCACTGCAACGTCGTTGCGCGCCGATTCGGCAGCGCGATCGAGCGCCTCGCCGGATTTGATCAGCCGATCGGTGCTCGAATCGAACTCGCGGGTGATCCCGCCGAGCTTGCCAGTGGCCTGATCGCCAAGCTGCATTATGTGTTGGGAGATCATCGTCAGCTCCGAGCGGCTGTCGTTGAATCGTTGAGACAGCACCTCGAGCAGGGCTTCGAGCGACTGCGCTTCGTGGCGCATCGCGACGACCGAACGGGTGAACCGTTCGGCCTCCTTGCGCCGGGTCCGGCCGAACATGAGCCAGATCAGGCCCATGAGCGCCAACGGGCCGGCGGCGAGCGCGACCCACTGCGCGATTGCCGGAGACGTGAGCGGCTGGCCGGATAGGGCGCGGCCCGCGGACCATGCAGAATAGCCGATCCACAATGCGGCAAGGATGGCGAGCGCCGTCCCGAGCACCTGACGTCCGCTCTGGCCGTGCGCTTCAGCCTGGCTTTCCGTCCATTGATCCTGGTCGAAGGTCGGCTGGATGAGGGCGTCGAGGCTGGTTAGCTCAAGAGGCTGAAGTTCCTCGGGCGACGGAGGCGCCGGCTCGGCGCGTTTGGCGAAAGGGTTCATGGCAAAGGTCAGTTTACCATCTTTGATGCAGCAAGAAAGCGATTAGAGAGACTTAAGCGATAACCGGTAGGGGGACGGCTCAGAATGGCGCTTGGAGCGCTGATTGGCGCCTATCAGGAGGATGATTCAGGCGGCCTTCGCGCCTTGCTCCCGCTCGCCGGGCGAACCTTGCTCGAATATCAGGTGCGCTGCGCTTCGGCCGTCGGTGCCGCGCCGATCGTCATCGTCGTCGAGCGTGTGCCGCAAGCGCTGCAGGACGCCATCGAGCGGCTTCGCCTCGACGGGATCGGAGTGTTTCCAGTCAGCGATGTCCATGAAGCGGTGAGCCGGTTCGAGGCAGGGTCGACGATACTCCTCCTCGGCGACGGTATTGCTCCGTCTTCTGAGCTGGTTTCCGCGGTGGCGGATGAATCCGAACCTGTGATTGCAACTGTCCCCGACGACGAGGTCCACGAATCGTTCGAGCGAATCGACGGCGGGACCCGCTGGGCGGGAGTCGCTCTGGTCGATGCAAAGACCTTGGGCTCGACCGCAGCGATCCTCGGCGATTGGGACCTGCAATCGACCTTGCTTCGGCGCACCTTGCAGGACGGGGCGCTGCGCTGGCACGCGGTGGAGCATGGCGGGGAGCCTTTGCTCGTCGAGCGCGCCGAACAGCTCGAACATTTCCAGCGGAAGCTCATTGCCGGATCGCGCGAGGCGCGACGCGATTGGGCGAGCCGTTTCGTCCTTCATCCAATCGAAGACTTGGCGACTCACTGGCTTATGCAAACCCGGGCTCGGCCGGCGTGGCTGGTCTGGAGCGCCCTGGCGCTGACGCTTGGCGGGGCTGTCTCGTTCAGCCGCGGGTGGTTGGGCGTGGGGTTGGTGCTCCTCGTCATTTCCGCACCGCTCGACATAGTCGCCAACCGGCTCGCCGCGATTCGCCTCAAGCCATTGCCGAAACGGGCGATCGGCCGGGCGCTGCTTTGGCCGGCGGCCGGGTTGGCGCTCCTCGCTTTGGGGTGGTGGGAAAGCCGGCACGGACACGGTTGGGGTGCATTGCTGGCCGCCGTCGCAGCGGGCGCATTCGCCGAGGCAGCAAGGCTCGAGGGGAAAGCGGGATTGCCGGGTGAGCTGTGGGTCAGCTCACGCCGCAACTTCATCCTTCTGGCGATCCCCTTCGCGCTCCTCGGCGCCTGGACACCTTATCTGGTAACGCTGTTCGTTTATGCGGCCGCGAGCTTTTTCTACCTTCAGCACGCGCGCCGGATTGCGCCTGAGTTGACCCGAAGTTAACCGAAATCGGATAAGGCCTCCGCGATGATGGCGGAAGAATGGCCGATCGGGTCCGCGCCGGCGGATCCCTCAGACGCGCCTGCGCGCGGCGCGGGGCGCGACCGCTTGGCCACCGTCCGGGCCGATTTCTTCCTCAGCGCCGGCGACCGCCTGACCGAGCAGGAGCGGGCGCTGATGACAGCCATGCTCCATTGCCTGATCGGGGATATTGCGGACGAACTTCGGGCCGCGCTCCCGAGCGGGGTCGCCGCGGCGAACGACGACCGCAACCTCGCGATTGTCGAAGCACTGTCGAGCGCGAAGCTGCTCGACCGTGGAATTCTCGTCCGGATGCTCCTTCGCCGAGCCGACGAAGAGCGGATTGCGACCGCGGCCAAGGCGCGGAGCGGACGACGCGACGCACGGGTTCTGCAGGCCCTGGTGAGCCATGACAGCGGCGCGATTTCCGCCGCGGCGATGTCGCTGATCTTGGCCCGCGGGCGCCGCCGCGACCGCTTCGGCCAGTGCCTGCTTCAATTCGACGACCTTCCTCCGGACGAAGCGGCGGCGATCGCACAGATCGTCGCGGCAGCGCTGCGGCGCGACCTCGTCGGGCTGGCTCACGCTTCCGACCGCGACCAACTGCTCGCGGCTGCCGTCGACGACATGGTCGCGCGTTACGACCGCGCCAACGGTTTCGAGGAGCTGACGGCCATTCTGGTGGATTTGCTCGAGGACGAAGGGCATCTCAGCGACGAACTCATCGTCTCGGCCGCGATGGAAGGCGAAATGACCTTTGTCGCCCAGGCGCTCGCCCGGCGCTCGGGACTTGGCGGCGAAGTCGCGACCGACGAATTGCTCTCAGCGTCCGAGCAGCGAGTCATGACCCTGCTCCGGATCGCCGGGGTCCGCCGCGACCTTGCGGCGCGCCTGCTTGCCGCAATCGGCGACCTCCTCGGAATCGTCGATCCCGGAAGTGCAATCGCCACGTTCGACAGTATGGGCGAAGCCGAGGTCGAGGACGCACGAAGCTGGCTTGGCGCCGACGTCGCTTATCGGTCCGCTGTCGCAAGGCTCGAGCAGAGCTGATGGCTAGTGTCCCGTCCGAACCGCGGCCCGTGCTCGGCCGTGTCGACAAGACCGGCAGGCTGATCAGCGCGGACCCGGCCCTGGAAGCGCTTCAGCGCGACGCGGGCTCGGAACTCGGCCACACGCTCGCCCTGCCGCAAATCGCCGCCATTGCCGAACTGGCACGCAAGCTCGGGATACCGGTCGCCCGCCCGGCGATCGCCGCCTCTCTCGAGCGCGACGTAGAAATGTGGGTCAATGCGACACCCGAGGGCGATGAAGTGGCCCTGTCGCTCGAAGGGTGGACCGAGCGCTCTCCCGCGGCACCCAGGCTCGCCTCCCTGCTCGGCCGAGGAAGCGACGTCGATGCTTCGGCCTCACGTCGCGAATGGACGGCGGATGAGGAGCTCCGCCTGATCTCGATTTCAGCCGAACTCGCAGAGGAGCTCGGGATCGACGCGACCGAGGCCGTGGGCCAGCCCCTCACGCGGCTGTTCCGCCTCGAAGAGGACGAAACCGGCGAGATGCCGCTGATTAGCGCGCTTGCCGCCCGCCGCGGCTTTTCCGGCCAACGCGCCCGCGGCCGCAAGGACGGCGAACGCACAGTGATCCTCAGCGGTGAGGTTGTCACCGGCTCGGGCGGCGGTTTCGCGGGTTTCCGGGGAACCGCGGAGAGCGAGGCGACGAAGGCTCTAAGAACCGAAGCCGGAAGGACGTCGGCGTTCGATCGGGCTCTGGATGAGGCCCTCCGCTCGCCGCTCGACCGCATCATCGAAAGTGCTGAACGGATCGTCGAACGCGCCGACGGGCCGCTACGCAGCGATTATGCGAGCTACGGAACCGACATCGCCGCCGCGGCGCGGCACCTGCTCTCGGTGATCCGTTCGATGAGCGAGGACCCGTCCCAGGGCCACCGCACGGTCGATCTGGCGGACCTCGCCGGCGAGGCGCTCGTCATGCTGGAATCGATCGCCGAGGAGCGCGGCATCAAGCTCCAGGCCGGCCAGGCTGAGCCGCTCCTGGCGAGCGGCGAGGATCGCGCCGTCATCCAGATCCTCGTCAACCTTATTGGCAATGCCGTGCGCCATTCGCCCGAGGGCGGAAAAGTCGGCCTCGTCTTTGCTAAAACGGCAGGAACTGCGTCCGTGACGGTATCCGACGAAGGACCGGGGATCGACCCGGCGGACCAGCAACGGATTTTCGAGCGGTTCGAGCGCGCGGATCAGAAGACGTCAGGCACGGGCCTCGGCCTCGCCATTTCGCGCCGGCTGGCGCGTTCGATGGGGGGTGACGTCACGCTCGAGAGCGCGCCCGGCGAAGGCGCGCGCTTTACCCTTACGCTTCCTGCCGCCTAACGCTGATCGACCGGCACGTAATCGCGCTGGGGAGCGCCGGTGTAGAGCTGGCGCGGACGGCCGATCTTCTGGTCGGGGTCGGCGATCATCTCATTCCATTGCGCGACCCAGCCTACCGTTCGAGCGAGCGCGAACAACGCCGTGAACATGTCGGTCGGGAAGCCGATCGCATTGAGGATCACGCCGGAATAGAAATCGACGTTCGGGTAGAGCTTCTTCTCGACGAAATAATCGTCGCTGACTGCGATCCGCTCGAGCTCCTTGGCGACATCGAGCACCGGATCGGAGATGTTGAGTTCCTTCAGGACCTCGTCGGCGGTCGCCTTCATCACCTTCGCGCGCGGATCGAAGTTCTTGTAGACCCGATGGCCGAAGCCCATCAGCCGGAACGGATCGTCCTTGTCCTTGGCGCGGGCGATATATTTCGGGATGTTTTCGACGCGACCGATCTCGCGCAGCATGTTGAGCGCCGCTTCGTTGGCGCCGCCGTGCGCGGGTCCCCACAGGCACGCTATACCCGCGGCGATGCAGGCGAAGGGGTTGGCGCCCGACGAGCTTGCCAACCGGACGGTCGACGTCGACGCATTCTGTTCGTGGTCCGCGTGTAGGATGAAGATCCGGCGCATCGCGTTCTCGACGACCGGATTAACGTGATAGGGCTCGGCGGGAACCCCGAAGGTCATCCTCAGGAAATTGCCGGTGTAGCTGAGGCTGTTGTCCGGATAGAGGAACGGCTGTCCGATCGAATATTTGAACGCCATCGCAGCGATCGTCGGCATTTTGGCGATCAGCCGGTGGGAGGCGATCATCCTTTGTTCGGGATCGGTGATGTCGGTGCTGTCGTGGTAGAAGGCCGACAAAGCCCCAACCACGCCGCACATGATGGCCATCGGGTGGGCATCACGCCGAAACCCGCGATAGAAGGTCATGAGCTGCTCGTGCAGCATCGTGTGGCGGCTGATCGTATAAGCGAATTCGTCGAGTTCCTTGCGGTCCGGAAGCTCTCCGTTGAGCAGGAGGTAGGCGACCTCCATGAAGGTTGAATTTTCCGCGAGCTGATCGATCGGGTAGCCGCGGTGAAGCAATATTCCCTTTTCGCCGTCGATGTAGGTGATCGCGCTCATGCAGCTCGCGGTCGAGGTGAACCCCGGATCGTATGTGAACATCCCGGTCTCGTTGTAGAGCTTGCGGATGTCGATCACCTCGGGGCCGACCGAGCCTTCGAGCACGGGATAAGCATGATTGGAGCCGTTGATCCCAAAGGTCACCGTTTTGTCGGTCATTCGTTCGGCTCCACCATCTGGTCGGCGATGCGGGCGAGGCTCTCGTCCCTTCCCAACAAAGCAAGCACATCAAATATCCCCGGAGACGTCGTACGCCCGGTGAGCGCGGCGCGGAGCGGCTGGGCAAGTTTACCGAGCTTGACTCCGCTCGCTTCGGCAACGTCGCGGACGGCCGCCTCTAGCGATTCCGCATCCCATTTCGCAAGAGCAACAAGCCTCTTGTGCGCCGCAGCAAGAATCGTGCGTGAGTCGTCCGTAAGCAGGGCTGATGCTCCCTCCTCAAACTCGAGCGGCCGCGCGGCAAAGAGGAAGTGCGCGCCCTCGGCGAGTTGGTTCAGCGTGTGTGCGCGGGCCTTGAGCTCGGGCATCGCCCGGACCAGCAATGCCCTTTGCTCCCCCTTCAGGCGAAGCTTGGGCGCGACCAGCTTTGCCAGGCGCTCATCGTCCGCCTCCCGGATGTAATGGCCGTTGAGGTTCTCGAGCTTCTTGAAGTCGAAGCGCGACGGCGATTTTCCGACATGGTCGAGGCCGAACCATTCGGTCGCCTGGTCGCGGCTGATGATTTCGTCGTCGCCATGCCCCCAGCCGAGACGCAGCAGGTAATTGACGACGGCTTCGGGAAGCATCCCGAGTTCGTCGCGATAGGCGTCGACCCCAAGCGCTCCGTGGCGCTTGCTGAGCTTGGCTCCGTCGGGACCGTGGATCAGCGGGACGTGGGCATAGACCGGCTCCGGCCAGCCCATCGCGCGGATGATCACTAACTGTCTGAAGGCATTATTTAAATGATCGTCGCCGCGAATGACGTGAGTAACGCCCATATCATGATCATCGACCACTACCGCGAGCATGTAGGTCGGGGTCCCGTCCGATCGCAGAAGGATGAAGTCGTCGATCTCGCTATTCTGGACGGTGACCCGCCCCTGAACCTGGTCGTCTATGACCGTTTCGCCCTCTTGGGGTGCTTTCAGGCGGACCACGAAGGGCTTGTCGCCCTGCTTCTCGGTCACGTCGCGCCAGGGGCTGCTGATCCGGAAGGGCCGGCGCTCGCGCTGCGCTGCCTCGCGCTGTTCGGCCAGCTCTTCCTGGGTCATGTAGCAGCGATAGGCCTGGCCTCGATCGAGCATTCGGTGCGCGATCTCGGCGTGGCGGGCCCAGAATTGCGACTGATAATATTCGTGGCCGTCCCAATCGAGGCCGAGCCACCGCATCCCGTCGAGGATCGCGTCGATCGCGTCCTTGGTCGACCGGGCCTTGTCGGTGTCCTCGATGCGCAGGAGGAACTTGCCGCCGTGATGGCGCGCGAAGAGCCAGTTGAACAACGCCGTCCGGGCTCCGCCGATGTGAAGATAGCCGGTGGGCGAGGGCGCAAAGCGCGTGACGACCGGCCCGAACGAATTGCTTGCGCTCAAGCGCGCTTTCCTCTTCTCTTCATGTTGCAATGCAATGGACGAGCGCCCCTAACATAGCGGGTGCGCCTCTTCCACAGCGGGCTCGGAGCTATTGGAAGGCGTGGACCGGCGTGGCCGGAGAGCGGCTCGAACGGCTGCTCGAGAACGAGCGCGCGCAGCTTCCGCCCTGGCTCGTCGTCGGCTTCGGCGGCGGGATAGCCGCCTGGTTCACACTGGGCCGGCCCGATCAATGGGCGGCATTCCTCTGTTTCAGCGCCGCACTGGGCATGATCGGCTTCTTCCTGACCCCCGGCCGCGCTGGCAGGGCGCTCGGCTGGCTCGGCGTTGCATTGACCCTTGGCTGCGCGGTCGCCTGGCTCCGGGCGGAGCAGGTTTCGGCGCCGCGCCTCGGCCGGCCGATCGTCGCGAGCTTCGACGCCAGAGTTGAGGCGGTCGAAGCGTTGGTGGCGCGGGATTCGATCCGGCTGACGCTGGCACTGAAGGATCCGCAATTGCCGCCGCGGGTCCGCGTTTCCATCGATTCGGACGCGGCACCGGTCGGCCTGGCGAGCGGCGCCGTCCTCCGCCTGCGGGCCCGGCTCGCACCGCCACCGCCGATGGCGCTTCCCGGAACCTACGACTTTGCCCGGGATGCCTGGTTCAAGCGCATTGGTGCGGTCGGGAAAGCGCTCGGACCGGTTGAGATGATCGAGCCGGGAGCGCCCGGCATGCTCGATTCGGTTCGCCAGCGCCTCCGGCTCCACATTCGCGAGCAACTGCCCGCAAATGAATCCGGGATCGCGGTGGCGCTCGTAACGGGCGACCAGAACAGCGTGACCGAGGACGACGCCGATGCGATGCGGGCGAGCGGGCTCACCCACCTGCTCTCCGTCAGCGGTCTGCACATCGCCGCGGTCGTTGCCGCGGCCATGTTCGCCAGCCTCAAGCTACTAGCGCTCAGCGAGCGCCTGGCGCTTCGTTTCAACCTTGTCCTCGTTTCGGCCGGCGTCGCCGCGGCTGCGGGCATCGGCTACACTCTATTGACCGGGGCGCAGGTGCCGACGGTTCGAAGCTGCGTCGCAGCCGTGCTCGTGCTTCTCGGAATTGCGCTCGGCCGGGACGCAATCAGCATCAGGCTCGTTGCGGTCGGCGCGCTCGTGGTCCTGCTGTTCAGGCCCGAGGCTGTGGCCGGCGCGAGCTTTCAAATGAGCTTCGCGGCGGTGACCGCGATCGTCGCCATCCATTCCACCGCCTGGGGGCGCCGAATCTTCCAGCGCCGCGACGAAGACATTTTCCGGAGGATCGGGCGGTCGCTGGCCGCGATCGTTCTGACCGGTCTTGCCGTAGAGTTCGCGCTGATCCCGTTCGCCTTGTTCCATTTCCACCGCGCGGGACTTTACGGCGTGGCGGGCAACGTCATCGCAATCCCGCTTACGACATTCGTGATCATGCCGCTCGAGGCTGGAGCGCTTTTGCTCGATTCGATCGGGGCCGGGCAGGCACTGTGGTGGCTGACCGGAAAAGCGATCGGCGCGCTCCTCGGGCTTGCCCATGCGATCGCCGCCGCGCCGGGGGCTGTGGCACTGATGCCCTCGATGCCGCGCTGGGCGTTCGGTTCGATGGTTGGGGGCGGTTTGTGGCTTTGCCTATGGGCAGACCGAGTCCGTCTGTTGGGCCTCCTGCCGATCGCGATCGGCGGCGCTGCCGCGCTTGCCTCGCCGACACCGGATATCCTCGTCACCGGCGATGGCAGGCACCTGGTTGTGCTTGGGAGCGACGGAGTCCCGTTGCTCCTGCGCGAGCGCGCGGGAGATTACATGCGCGACCTGTTCGCCGAGGCGTCGGGCTACGACGGCGATCCGGACGAGCTCGCCGCCGCCCCCTTCAGCCGATGCTCGCATGACAGCTGTGTGGCGGCGATCCGCAAAGGAAACGCCGAATGGCGGCTGCTCGCGACGCGGTCACCGGCGCGAATTGCATGGCCCGATATCACGGCATCATGCGGCGGCTCCGACATTGTCGTGTCCGATCGGCGCTTGCCGCGCGGATGCAGTCCGCGCTGGCTCAAGCTCGACCGAGCGACGCTCGAGCGCTCGGGAGGAGTGGCGATCTATTTGGGTGACGAGCCCCGCGTCGTGACCGTTGCCGAGCGTGTGGGTGAGCATCCATGGGGTGTGGCGGTACCTCAGTAGCGGCACCTCAGTAGCGGCGGATCAATCCCGCCAGCCGGCCTTGGATCTGCACCTGGTCGGGCCTGTAGCGCTGAGGCTCGTAATGGCGGTTCGCCGGGTCGAGCCGAATCATATTGCCTTCGCGCCGGAACGTCTTGAGCGTCGCTTCCTCATTGTTGACGAGGGCAACCACGATTTCACCGTCGCGCGCGGTGTCGACGCGCCGGATCAAGGCGAAATCGCCGTCGAGGATGCCTTCCTCGACCATCGAATCGCCCGAAACCTCAAGCGCATAATGCTCGCCCGGCCCGAGCAAGGCGGCGGGAACGGGAAAAGCCTCCGTCCCTTGCAGCGCCTCGATCGGCGTGCCGGCGGCGATACGGCCGGCCAGCAGAAGCTCGATGGTGTCGTTGGCCGCGGCCGGAGCGGCGGGCCTCAGCGGAGTGACCGTCGCTGCCGGCCGAGTTTCGGGAAGCTTCACCACTTCGAGCGCACGGGCCCGGTTCGGCAGTCGGCGGATGAATCCGCGTTCCTCGAGCGCGGATATCAGCCGGTGAACGCCTGATTTGGACTTGAGGTCGAGGGCTTCACGCATTTCATCGAAGCTCGGACTGATCCCGGTTTCACCGAGACGCTGATCGATGAACAGCAACAATTCGCGTTGCTTGGCGGTGAGCATCGGTCGTCACTCCCCAGTTCGAAATGGAACGAACGGGGAACGTGTAGGCAACATTCGTGAGTCCGTCAAGGGTCTCGCGGGTGTCGCTCAACTACCGGAGGTGGCGAACCTTTGCTTGAGCGCGCGGATCGCATCCTCGTTGCGCCGGACCTTGATGTCTTCGCGGATCGCGGCGACGAACTGTCGCGCATAATCATCGGAGGTCGCCTGCTGCAACTCGCTGCGCATCTGACCGATCAATGGAATGGCGGCAAGAGCGTTCGCCGGGTTGATCTTGTCGACCTTGACCACGAAGAAGCCGCGTCCCTGAGTGTCGGTGACCATCCGGGCCTTGCCCGCGGGCAGTGAGAACAGCGTCCGTAGCGCCGGAACGACCTCGGGATTGGCCTGGGCGATCTGCAGGCGGCGCGCTTTGAGCGGCTGTATCGGGAGCAAGGCTCCGCTCTGCTTGACGGCGTCGGCCAGCGACATGCCCTGGCTCGACTTGGTGGCGATCGCGGCCGCCGCAGCTTTCGCGCGCACGAGCCCTTGCGCGGCCGTCCAGTCGCCCACGACGCGGTCGCGGATCTTGGCGAGGGGCTCAGGCGCTGCCGGCACCACTTCGGACGGCGATACCATGACGTACCCTGATTTGTCGGGAAGGGAGGCGATTTCCGGCTGGTCGCTCGGAGCGACGTCGAAACCCGTCTTGAGCGCCGCTGCCAGCTCGGGGGGAATCTTATAGGCCGCGTCGGCGCGCGACACGCCGTTCGCCATGATCAGCGGCGTGGTCGTAACGGGAAGCTTCGAGGCGGCCGCGATCTCGCTGAAGTTGCTTCCGCCCTCGACCGAATCCTGGACCTTGTCGACGAGGTCTTCGAGCGCTTCCTTGCGCCTCTCATCGGTGAGCTTGGCCGCAATCTCGGTCTTTGCCGCGGCAAGCGACTTGCCGCCGATGGTTTTCACCGATTCGACCTTGATGACGGCCCACCCGAAATCGGATTGCACGGGGCCGACGATTGCGCCGGACGGAGCGGAGAAGGCTGCCGCCGCCACTTTGTCGCCGGCGACCGAGGCATAGGCCTCTCGAGTCTGTCCGGCGGGTGAACTTACCGCGGCATTGGCCCCGGCGGGAGCGGCTGCGGCGACCAGCTTGGCTCCGGCCTTGGCTCGTGCGGCGATCGCATTGGCTGTCGCCTGGTCAGGTACCACCACTTGGGTGAAATCGCGCGTTTCCTTGGTCGCGTAAGCGGATTGGTTGGCCTTGTAATAGGCCTCGACTTCCTGGTCGGTGGCGGCGACGTTCGCGACCTGGTCGGGGCCAATCCGCGCGAAACGGACCACGCGCTGTTCGGGGACCATGTAGCGGTCGCGGTTTGCGGCATAGTAACGCTGGAGATCTGGGTCGGTCGGGTTGAGCCCAGCCGTAAACGCTGTGAACGGCACCACGGCCGCTTCGCCCTCGCGCTCCTCGAGCAGCATTTGGGCATAAGGCGATGCGACTCCCGACGGAACTCGGGCCACCGCAGACACCGGCAAAAGCAGGTAACGCGCCGCGATTTGCGCCGCGAGACGCCGCCGAACCTCGGCGTCGGTGAGGCGATTCTGCGCCAGGAGCTGCTGGTAACCCTGTACGCTCGGCTTGCCGTTGAGCCCGCGCACTCCGGGCAAGTCGGCGATTTCGGCGTCGATCAGGCGCTTCGAAATATCGAACCCGTATTTGTTGGCGAAAGCGATGACGGCACTCTGGTCGATCATTTCGGCAAGCAAAGGATCGACGTCGCCGGCAATGCTCGGATAGTCGGCGTTTGGATTCTGCTGGCGGACCTGGGAGAGATGCCGCTCCATCGCGTCCGACATCTCCTTTTCATTGATCTCCTCGCCGCCGATCTTGGCGAGCGTCGAGCTGCCGAGACCGAAGCCCGGAATGCCGGTGCCGAAGTTGGACAAGTCGGCGAGTGCGAAGCCGGCGAGGATCGCAAGCAGGACGGCGGCCATGATTCCCGTGCCGATTTTCGACTTGGACAGGCGGCGGAAGGAAGCGAGCATTTGAATCCATTGATGAAGGGAGGAATCGGCAGGCTTTAGGGGCGAGGCTTGCTCCCATCAAGGCGCGCCCGCTAGGGCCGCACCGAAAGCAGGGATTTCTAAAATGGCGTTGAGGAAGCTGGTTGCCGGCAATTGGAAAATGCACGGCCTGTCGTCGGACCTCGGCGAGGTCCGGGCGATTGCCGAGCAGTCGCGGCAATTCCCGCAAGTGGACGTCGCTTTGTGCGTTCCGGCCATCCTGATCGAACGCGCGGTGAGGGAAGTGCCCGGCTTCGCGATTGGGGCTCAGGACGTCCATTTTGCTGAAAAGGGCGCCCACACCGGAAGCATTTCCGCAACTCAATTGCTCGACGCCGGCGCGAGCCTGACGATCGTCGGCCATTCCGAGCGGCGCGACGCGCAGCGTGAGAGCGACGCGGAAGTGAAAGCCAAGGCCGAAGCGGGGCTGGCGTGCGGGCTTAATGTAATCCTGTGCGTCGGCGAAAGCCTCGAGCTACGCGAGGCGGGGCAGGCGGTGGACACCGTCGCGGCGCAGCTCGATGCGTCGCTCCCGGATGGGATCGCGGGAAAGGCCGAGCTCGCGATCGCCTATGAGCCGATTTGGGCGATCGGTACGGGCAAGGTCCCGACGACGAGCGAAATCGGCGAGATTCACGACACTCTGCGTCGATTGCTGACGAACCGATATGGGGCGGGCGGCGAGACTGTTCGAATTCTCTACGGCGGGTCGGTGAAACCGTCGAATGCGCGTGAGATCTTCTCGGCGCCCAACGTGGACGGCGCCCTGGTCGGCGGAGCCAGCCTCAAGGCGGCCGATTTCCTGCCGATCGTCGCTGCCGCAGCGGTTGAAGGCGGGGCATCGATCGCCTAAGTCGCCGCGACAATTTTCCAAGAAAGTCCGACATGTTCCCCTTCCTGCTGATCGTTCAATCGCTCATCGCCCTCTCGCTCATCGGAGTGATCCTGATGCAGCGCTCCGAAGGCGGCGGGCTCGGCGTCGGTGGAAGCTCGTCGGGCTTCATGACCGCTCGCGGCGCGGCCGATTTCCTGACTCGCGCGACGGCGGTCCTCGGCGGAATGTTCATCGTCCTGTCGATCGTCATGGCCGCGATTGCCGGAGTAACGCGCAAGCCGCCGACGATCGATGCATCGCTAGCCAACAAGGTCGAAACGAGCCGCCCGGCGCCCGCAACACCGCAGCCCGCCCAGCCGACGAACGATTCCGTCCCGCTCGCCCAATAGCGACCGCGAGAAAACTTTTTTCGTCGCGCGACTTGCGCCCGAGGCGTTAATCAACCTAAGCCTCGACTCCCATGGCGCGGTTCATATTTGTCACCGGCGGCGTGGTCTCATCGCTTGGTAAGGGTCTGCTTTCCGCCTCTCTCGGGGCGCTCCTCCAGGCGCGTGGGTTCAAGGTCCGGATCCGGAAATTCGATCCCTACCTGAACGTCGATCCGGGGACGATGAGCCCCTATCAGCATGGCGAAGTCTATGTGACCGACGACGGGGCCGAGACCGATCTCGACCTCGGCCACTATGAGCGGTTCACCGGCGTTTCTTCCAAGCAGTCCGACAATGTCACCACGGGGCGCATCTACCGCGACATCATCGCGAAGGAGCGGCGCGGCGACTATCTGGGGGCGACCGTCCAGGTCATTCCCCACGTCACCAACGCGATCAAGGAGTTCGCTCTCGCCGAGATCGGCGACTGCGACTTCGTGATCTGCGAGGTCGGGGGAACGGTCGGCGACATCGAAAGCCTTCCCTTCATCGAATCGATCCGACAGCTCCGGAATGATATCGGTCGTGAGAATAGCGTTAGCGTCCATACGACGCTGGTGCCGTGGATCGCGGCGGCCGGCGAACTGAAGACCAAGCCGACCCAGCAGTCGGTGCGCGAGCTGTCCAGCCTCGGCGTCCAGCCCGAGGTGCTGCTCTGCCGCTGCGACCGGCCCCTGCCTGACGCGGAGCGGGAAAAGATCGCGCTCTTCTGCAACGTCGCGACCTCAGCGGTCATCCCGGCACTCGACGCGCGCAATATCTACGACGTGCCGCTGCAATATCATGAGGCGGGGCTGGACGACGAAGTGTTGCGCGCCTTCCGGATCGCGGACGCCCCGGCGCCGGACCTCGCCGTGTGGCGCGATATCATGGATCGCATCGATCACTATGAGAGCGAGGTGACGATCGGGGTGGTCGGCAAATATGTCGGCCTGCCGGACGCCTACAAGAGCCTTCGCGAAGCCCTGGTCCATGGCGGCATCGCCAACCGCGCGAAGGTCAATATCCAGTGGATCGACGCCGAATTGTTCGAGCACCCCGAAGCCGACATCGTCGCGGAATTGGAGCCGCTTAGCGGAATCCTCGTGCCGGGCGGATTCGGCGAGCGCGGCAGCGAGGGAAAGATCGCCTCGGTGAAGTTCGCCCGCGAGCGGGAAATTCCGTTCTTCGGAATCTGCCTCGGAATGCAGATGGCCTGCATCGAAGCCGCTCGAAACCAGGCGGGGATCAGCGAAGCCTCAACCACCGAATTCGGCGAGACGGCAGAGCCGGTCGTTGGAATGATCACCGAGTGGATGAGCGAGGAGGGACTTCAGAAGCGCGCGGCCGGCGGCGACCTCGGCGGGACGATGCGGCTCGGCGCCTATCCCGCCAAGCTAGACGGGAACAGCGTCGTTCGTTCGATCTACGGCGCCGACGAAATCAGCGAGCGCCACCGCCACCGCTATGAGGTCAATATTCACTACCGCGACGCGCTTGAGGGCGCGGGGCTGATCTTTTCAGGAATGTCGCCCGACGACCAACTGCCCGAAATCGTCGAGCGGCCCGACCATCCCTGGTTCATCGGGGTCCAGTTCCATCCCGAATTGAAGAGCCGGCCGTTCGAGCCGCATCCGTTGTTCGCGGGGTTCATCGCTGCCGCGCTGAAGCAGTCGAGGCTCGTCTAACAGCCTTGGGAACGGCTCCCCGGCTCGCCCGTTTCGGCCCCACATCTCCAAGAACAGAGGGCCTGCGCCATGCTTTGGACAATCGTCGTCATCCTCCTAATCCTCTGGCTTCTCGGCGCCGTGGTGGTTCCGATTGGCGGCAATCTTATCCATATCCTGCTGGTCGTCGCCATCATCGTGATCATCGTGAATCTCGTTCGTGGCCGCCGCGGAATCTGATCGGCGATTTGTTGGCGTTGCCGGGCCGCTAAACCGTCCCTAAATCGGCGCCATGACGAACAATATTTCGACGCGCCTGGCGGTGCTGGGTTCGGGCCCTGCGGGTTATACCGCAGCCATCTATGCGGCCCGCGCGGGCCTCGGCCCGATCATCATCCAGGGCATCCAGCCCGGCGGCCAGCTCACCACCACGACCGACGTCGAGAACTATCCGGGTTTCCGCGACGTCATCCAGGGCCCATGGCTGATGGAGGAAATGCAGGCCCAGGCCGAGCATGTCGGAACCAAGGTCATCTGGGACCACGTTACCGACGTCGACCTGTCCCGGCGCCCGTTCCGGCTGACCGGTGACGGCGGTGCGCAATATTTCGCCGACGCACTGGTCATCGCGACCGGCGCGCAGGCCAAATATCTCGGCCTGCCGTCGGAAGAACATATGAAGGGCAGGGGTGTGTCCGCCTGCGCGACCTGCGACGGATTCTTCTATCGCGGCAAGAGGGTCGCGGTGATCGGCGGTGGCAACACCGCGGTCGAGGAAGCCCTCTACATGACCAACCACAGTCATGACGTCACTTTGATCCACCGGCGCGATGCGCTGCGCGCGGAGAAAATCCTTCAGGACCGGCTGTTCGCCAACCCGCACATCAAGATCATCTGGGACAGCGAGGTCGCTGAATTCGTCGCGGGCGGCGAGCCCGAGGCGCTGGTGGGCCTCGACGTCAAGAACCGCCGCACCGGGGAGGTCACCCGAGTTCCGGTCGAGGGCGCGTTCGTCGCGATCGGCCACTCACCCGCGACCGAGCTGTTCGCCGGAAAGCTCGACCTCGACGAGGACGGCTACATCAAGGTCGAAGCAGGCACGACCCGGACCAACGTCCCTGGAGTGTTTGCCTGCGGCGACGTGATGGACAAGATCTACCGCCAGGCCGTGACAGCCGCGGGGACGGGCTGCATGGCCGCGCTCGATGCCGAAAAATATCTTGCCGCGCAGGAATATGAGGCACTCGCGGCTGAGTAGTTACGCCGTTTCGACGATCCGCTTCTGATCCTTGGCTCCAGGAACCGGCTCGGACGCATCGTCGCCGAGTTTCACGACCCGGTTGTTCTCGTCGACATGGACGACGGTCGGCTTGAGGGTCCGCGCCTCGGCGTCGTCGACCATGGCGTAACTGATGATGATCACCAGGTCGCCTGCATTGACGAGGTGCGCGGCCGCACCGTTGATCGTGATGATGCCGCTGCCGCGGGGAGCTGGGATCACATAGGTCTCGAGGCGCGCGCCGTTGGTGATGTCGGCGATCGTGACCTTTTCGCCCTCAAGCAGGTCGGCAGCCTCCATCAGGTCGCGGTCAATGCCGATCGATCCGACATAATCCAGGTCGGCCTGAGTCACAGTCGCCCGATGAATCTTCGACTTCATCATGAACCGCATCACAGCGTGAAACTCCTCAAGTGACGCACCAAAACGGCGCGCCCTAGCAGATGTGTGCTGCACTGCACAATTTCAATCATGGGTCAGTCGTACAGGGCCTGAACGAAATAAAGGCCGTGAGGCGGGGCGTTGAGGCCGAGTGCGGCGCGGTCGCGGGCCTCGAGCGCCTTGCGGATGTCGTCGGGCCGCCACTGGCCGCGGCCGACGAGCGCGAGGCAACCCACCATCGAGCGCACTTGGTGATGCAGGAAGCTTCGCGCCGCCGCGGCGACATGAATCTCGTCGCCCACCTTTGTCACCTGAAGGCTGTCGAGCGTCTTCACCGGGCTGTCCGACTGGCATTGGGCCGAGCGGAAGGTCGTGAAGTCGTGGCGCCCGACGAGGTGCGCGGCACCTTCGCCCATTGCCTCTACGTCGAGCGGCACGGCGATGTGCCAAACTTTGCCGGCGTCGAGCGCCGGCGGGGCCCGGCGATTGAGGATTCGATAGAGATATCGCCGGCCGACGCAGGAAAAGCGCGCGTGCCAATCATCCGCGACCTCCGTGACTTCGATCACGGAGATTGGTTGGGGGCGAACCAGCGCATTGAAGCCCTCCCGCAAGCGGTGCGGCGTTAGCGGCTTCGTGACGTCAACGTGAGCGCTCATGGCGAGGGCGTGGACTCCCGCGTCGGTACGGCCGGCGGCGGTGAAGGATGCCTGCTCGCCCGTCATTCGCTCGAGGGCTTCCTCAAGCGTCTGCTGGACCGAAGGGCCATGCTCCTGGCGCTGCCAGCCCATGAACGGCCCGCCGTCATATTCGATCGTCAGCCGCCAGCGGGTCACGACAGCTTTGTGCCCTTTGCTATGGGGAAGCCGCGCAGCAGGTCCTCGGGGCTCATTAGCGCTCGTCCGGCGCGCTGCACTTTGACGGGACGGATCGACCCGGAACCAGTTCCGATCGTAAGATGATTGTCCAGAACCTTGCCGGCACCGCCGACAAGCTCAATCGCGTTCGCTTCCAATAGCTTGATCCGTTCGCCGTTCGCTTCGAACCAGGCTCCGGGCGAGGGCTCGAAGGCGCGAACCTGAAGCTCGATCTCCGCAGCCGGCTTGCTCCAGTCGATCCGCGCCTCGGCCTTGTCGATCTTCTTGGCATAAGTCGCTCCGGCGATCGGCTGCGGTTCCGGCGGAGACGGATTTCCAATCCAGTCGAGCAAGGCCTGCGCGCCAAGATTGGCAAGTTCCTCCGTGACTTGACCAGCGTTCTTGCCGCGAATGTCGAGAGTCAGGCGATGGAGCATCGGGCCCGTATCCAGGCCCTCGTCCATCTGCATGATGGTGACTCCGCTGACTTCGTCACCGGCCAGGATCGCGCGCTGGATCGGCGCGGCGCCCCGCCAGCGCGGCAGGAGCGAAGCGTGGACGTTGATGCACCCCGCCTTGGGTGTCTCGAGGATCGGCCGCGGCAGGATCAGGCCGTAGGCGGCGACAACCGCCAGATCCGCGTCGAGACCGCGAAATAGCGCCTGCTCGTCCTCATTGCGCAGGCTCTTGGGTGTGCGCACCGCGATTCCAAGCTCCTCGGCGCGCGCATGGACGGCCGTTCTGCGCTCCGCCTTGCCGCGCCCCGCTGGCCGCGCCGGCTGGCAATAGGCGGCCAGGACATCATGCCCGGCCTCGACCAGGGCATTGAGGCTCGGCACCGCGAAGTCGGGCGATCCCATGAAGACGATGCGCATCGGAAGCGCACTTGCGGGTCAGGGCAAGCGCGGTCAAGGAGTGCGCATCATGGCGTCACAGGAGATCGAAGCGCTGTCGCAGGCCCTCGCGCGGCTTCCGGGGCTCGGGCCCCGCTCGGCGCGGCGGGCTGTGCTTCATCTCATGAAAAAGCGCGAGACGACGCTCCAGCCCCTCCTGGCGGCTTTGCAAAGCGTCTCGGAGAACCTGTCGACCTGTTCGATCTGCGGCAATGTCGACACGTCCGACCCCTGCAGCATCTGCCGCGATCCCAAACGCGACGAGAAAATGCTGTGCGTCGTGGAGGAAGTCGCCGACCTCTGGGCTCTCGATCGCTCGCGGCTGTTCCCCGGGCGCTATCATGTCCTTGGCGGACGCCTTTCCGCGCTCGACGGCGTACGGCCGGAGGACCTTATGATCGAACAGCTGGTGAAACGCGTCTCCAAGGGTGGGATCGACGAGGTGGTGCTGGCGATGAATGCGACCCTGGAGGGCCAGACCACCGCCCATTATCTTGCCGAGCGGCTCGAAGGATTTCCCATCCGTCTCAGCCAATTGGCACATGGACTTCCCGTCGGAGGTGAGCTCGACTATCTCGATGAAGGAACGCTTGCCCAGGCGCTAAGAGCCAGGCGCCCGATTGCTTGAACCCCCTCAGTTGAAAGACTAAATCCGATCCATGGCCATTCGACGCATCTATGAGACGCCAGACGCCGTTCTCCGGCAGATTTCCAAGCCGGTGGAGACGTTCGACGGCGCTTTGAAAACGCTCGTCGCCGACATGTTCGAGACCATGTACGCCGCGCCCGGCATCGGGCTTGCCGCGGTCCAGGTCGGCGAGCCGATCCGGCTGCTGGTGATCGACCTGCAGGAGCCGAAGGATCCCGACGATCCCAAGAGTCCGATCGTCAAGGACCCGCGGATATTCATCAACCCCGAGATCCTGTGGCACTCGGATCATGAGGTGCCCTACACCGAGGGGTGCTTGTCGGTGCCCGAGCAATATGCCGAGGTGATGCGGCCGGATAAGATCCGCGCCCGCTGGCAGGACGAGACCGGCAAGGCTTACGAGGAAGACATCGACGGCCTGCTCGCGGTCTGCCTCCAGCACGAGATGGACCATCTGGAAGGCGTGTTGTTCATCGACCATCTTTCGCGGCTGAAGCGCGACATGGTCTTAAAGAAGCTAGCCAAGTGGCGGAAAGAACAAGCACTCAAGGCGGCCTGATGGACCAGGCTGCCGACTGCTTGTCGCTTAAAGCGGCATGACCACCAATCTCTCACCCTGTCACGCCCATATCTATTACACGGCCGAGGAGCGTCCGCGCGCCGAACGCCTGCGCGACGATTTCCTCGACCAGGCGGCCAAGGGCGAGGCGGACATCCTTTTCGTCGGCCAGATGACGGACCGCGGGGTCGGGCCCCATCCCGTTCCGCAATATGAAGTCCACTTCCTTGAGCGCTCATGGTCCGACATGATTGCGGCGATCGAAGCTTCGGGCCTCCGCGCGCTGGTCCACCCGTTGACCGACGACGACGTCGCCGATCACACCAAGCACGCTCACTGGATCGGCGAGCCGCTGAAACTCGACTTCAGCGTCTTGGACCCGCCGGGCGAGAACAAGGGTATTCCCCGCTTCGGTAAGACCGACTTCTAGCCGCCGATCGAGATCGCCGCGTTCCGGCAATCTTCCGCGCACTCCCGGCACATCTGGGCGCACAGTTTGCAATGCTCGTGGTCGTGGCGCTCGCACTCCGTGGCGCAGGAGTCGCATGTCCGGGCGCAGAGCTCGAGCGTCTCGCGCAGCACCTGATCGTTCGATCCGGTGCGCCTGAGGCCGAGGTTCGCCGCTGTATCGCAGATGTCGGCACAATCGAGGCAGGCGCGGATGCACTCGCGCATGTCCATGTCCTCCGCCGCGCATGCGTCAGCGCAGCTCAAGCACATTTTCGCGCAATACATCGCGTGGTGGACGGCATCGCCGAGCGGCTGGTTGACGTGGCCGGCGACGCCCGGGTGAAGGCCGATCATCTTGCGGATGGACATGGAAGGCTCCTGAATTTCTGTGGAGAACCGGCGCAGGGGCGGGCGGTTCCTATTGTTACGAAAGGCATTTCACCGTAAAAGTTCGCCTTCTGTTCCGCTAGGGAGGCGTGTCCGTGGATGCGATCACTATCATAGTCGGCCTCGTCGCGCTCGCTTTGGGCGCAGTGATCGGCTGGCTGTTCGCCGGCCGCGAATCCGCCGG
>Ga0207647_10000379_pt1 | contig 36174 bp, 30 predicted proteins | sample KBSCornC2_FD_184295 | JGI IMG/M metagenome (GOLD analysis project Ga0207647, IMG submission 184295) | Corn rhizosphere microbial communities from Kellogg Biological Station, Michigan, USA - C2 (SPAdes) (version 2) | ecosystem: Host-associated > Plants > Roots > Rhizosphere ... | reverse complement strand
CACAGTCAGGTACGCGGCAAGGCATGGGTCCTGCGCAACATGGCCGAAGCCGCATGGCTGCTGCCGGACAGCTATCCGCTCAAGGCCGAGTTCAACGCCGACGTGAACAATTCGCTGGCCGACTGGAACCAGAAGTACACCAACAACCCGAACGCAAACCCGCTGCACGCGATGGATTTCAAGGCGGGCTACTCGGTCAATGGCGGCAAGAACAATGCCACCACCTCATGGCAGCATAATTTTCTCACCTGGTCGGCGGGTCACGCTGCGGAACTGGGTTTCGACGGCGCAACCGAGTTCCGCAATTGGCTGGCTCCATTCGAAATCAGCCTGATGACGGACTGGCAATCAAACCCGACCCAAGGGTACTGCTGGCTCGAGGCATCGGCCTATGCAATCGTCGTCAAAGATGCCTCCGGCAATTGGCTGCCATCGTTCACTGCGGCCTATGCGGCGACCTTCCCGAGTCTTGTCGGACTTGCCTGCAATTCATCTCAAATGGTCGCCGCGATGGGCAAGCTGGAGAAGCGGCGCTGGCAAAAGGGTGAGATGCACGGGTATCCGGATTCGGCTACCGGGTTTCCGGCAAACTTCCAGATCGGCATCGCGGCGGCTGCAGACAGCGATCTCCCCAAGGCGGCTGAGGCGTGGCAGTTGTTCGACTCGCGCAGCATCAAGCCGACGCCACCGCACGGATACGACGATTACCCCAATTTCGCTGTGCTGCCGCGGTCGATCCGGAACTGATCGCCTCCAGCCTGTGCGACGAATTGATCGGTCTCGGCAGGACGGACGTCGTCGGGGTCCGCTACGCGAGACCGTTTCCTTGCGCGGCCATTATGGGTGACTCAGCCCTTGAGCAGGCAAAAGCCCGCGACGACCAAAACCGCCCCGACGGCCCATCCCGCAGCCATCATCGCAAGCAATCGTCGGACCCGGATGTCTTTCAGGCGCCACACCAGATCGGTCAGCAACAACCACAACGCCGTGAAGACCAGCAGCGAGAAGATTCCCCAACCCAAGTGTCGCGACACCCAGAAAAACTCGCTCATGATGCGCGACTCGCTTCTGCAACCACCGTTTCTCCTGCACGCACTCGTTCGCCGACCTGGACCCGCAGCACGGTCGCGGCAGGCAGTTCGAGGACAACCGTGCTGCCCAGCAGGATTCGTCCGATGCGCTGGCCACGTTCGACTTGGTCGCCTTCCTCCACCCATGTCTCGATGCGTCGCGCCGCCACGCTGGTAATGAGGCGTACAGCAAGTGTTCCCTCATGTGTCTGGATCACCATACGCTTTTGGACCGGACAAGACTTTTCACGCAGGAACGCGAAATCCCTGCCCTCTCCGTCCATGAAGTCCTCACCGTGCGCCGTGACGCTGACCACGCGGCCCGCCAGCGGACTGCTCTGTACGTGCATGTCCCAGAAACTCAGCGCGATCACGAGATAACGGATACCGTCGCGCACATCCGCGCTGGTGACAAGTCCGTCGGCTGGCGCAAGAACGCCGGTGCCGGACGGCGCCACCCGCTCCGGATCGCGATAAAAGTAGGCGAGAAACCCTCGGTCGAAACGACCGGTCTTGAGCCATCCACGAATCTGCCGCTCCGGCCAGCGCTTGCGGGGGGGAAGCCAGTGCCGCACCAGTGGCGAAGGGTACGGAAAGCACGCAATCCACGCACCCAACGCCAGCACCAACACCAGCAGTACGAATATCTGCACCGCCAACACGATCGCTGATCCTCACTCGTTGCCAGAACGTCGCGTCCCGCGCGCGGCGCAGTGAAATGCACCCATACCGGACTCCGCCTCCAGTGTGACATACCCGACTGCGGCTGGCCGACCCCGGGTGGTTTGTCGCGTGCCTCGGCCTACTGCCGGCGTCCTTGCTACCAACGATTGACCACCGTGTACTTGAAGCGCGTGAGCCAGCTGCGCCAATCAGCACGCGGCGCGTCACGCTCGTAACCGAACGCTTCCAGCGTAGACCCCGCCACTTCATCAAAGAGTGTGCGGTCGGAACGGGACATCTGCGTCCGCCAAGACTCCGCCTTGCTTGCATCGGGCGGTTGCACGGAGTTGCGGTGATATTTGATGCTGTCGGCCGGAATCGCGCCTTTTGCCGTCACATGATAATCAAGCATTTCCAGATCGAAGGGCTCGCCAAGGAACGCGCATATTTCACGCAGTGCCGTCTCGGGCTCTCGAACGAGCTTCTCGTAACGAACTTCCATGTAGAACCGCGCACCGATCATCATCCCCATCTTGTGCGCCAGCGTCACCCGCCAACTCCAGTCCGAAGCGAGCTTGAGCAGATTTCGCGAACCCCAGTCGAGCTTTCGCAGCGAGGTCGCGACCGCGCGGCCGTCGCGCACGATATGAATGATGCGGCACCCGGGGAACAGGCCCCAGAGCAGGTCCATCCTGACGGTGTGGTCCGGATCCTTGTCGCCCCACCGACGTTTTCCTTCCGACTCCGCATAGACCGCATAAATCGCCGAAACCAGATCCGCATAACTGGCCGGGTGCCGTGCCAGTATTGCCTGCTTGTCTCGAACCAGACCTCCCCGTCTAACGAATGACTGCTCAGCTATGTCATTCAACAATCGGGCAGCGTTCTCCGGATCATCCAGATTGCCGTAATCACCCAGCCGGTCGTGAAACTTCGGGATGAAGTCGGATTCGAACGGGATAGCGATGCGCGGGTGCGCATTCAGCATGAGACGCAGCATCGTTGTGCCGGAACGCGGAGCACCGACAATGAACACCGGCACGTCGCCGACATCCGTGAATGGGTCAATCACAAGTCAGGCCCCGCATGTGTCCGAACATGGCCATCAACCCTCGTGTGTCGGACGTCCGTGACAATCATCAGGCCATATGGCCGTCCAGCAGATAGAAGCATTTGCCATTGGCGTCCGCGAGGAACCTGTCTATCCGCAGACTGCGGAAGTACGGTTTGTATCGGGTGGCTACTTCATCCTCGCTCTTGAAGTGCCGCACGTGCGAAGTGAACGGGAAATTGGGCACGGTGCCCAAAAACCTGGTTGCAGAGCGGACCTTCTCCAGCACAACGGTATCTGCCTCAACGTGCTCCAGAAATTCAGTGCACACGACTGTGTCGTAGTCGCACGTCGTGAACAGATCTGTCTGAAAGGCGTCCTGATGCGCGAAGGAGAGGTCAGGATTCGTTGCCTGCGCGTATTCCACGCGCTTCGCACTGAAGTCAAAACCGTGGTAATTGCACATCACCTTGTCGTGTATCAAGGATGCGAGTTGTCCAGTTCCGCATCCGATTTCAAGAATGGATCCCGCATCTGACATCGCGATCCGATCCACGATTACCGACCACAGGAAATAGTATTCAGAGGCGGTGTAATGCTGGGACCAGTGTTCGCACGCGTCGAATGAAGCGTCGTACCACTCGGCACTTTTTTCACCTACCTGCGGGTTCGTGTCACCGACTCTGGGCTTTGAGGCAAACACCGCGCTGGCGCCGCGAAGCACGATGGGGGGGGCAAAGTCGGTAATCAGACTTTTGAGTCTCGCATGGGTGCCAGGTTTCATTTTGACGAACCTCAATGCTGACGCTTCGCGTTCAAGCCCGCCAGATGATTGCGGGCTTCACCGCACGACGATGGGCAACGATACCAGACTGCCATCGACTGCAGCCAGACACGTCACCTGCCGATGGCTCGGGGTCGAGGGACACCATGAAGGCAAGCGAACAGGCTTCACGATCGGGGGTTCCGCGTCGAATCACCCAGTCGGCGCGTCGTTTCTCGATCAACGGGCACCTCGACGCCGTCGACACGGAGGGTGCGCCTGGCCACTTCCTGCCCACCAAAAGTGGGCGGCATCCATCCCGTTTCCCTAAACGCTCTGCTTGACAGCCATGCCGCGAAGGCTCTCGGCGACGCGTTGCTGGTGCGCGGCGGTCATGTACGGATGCATCGGCAAGCTCATGACCCGCTTCGCGACCGCATCGCCTACCGGCAGGTTTGCGTTCGACGCAACGGCAGGCTGGCGGTTGAGCGGTACGGGATAGTGGACTGCAGTGGGGACGCCAGCCTCCTTGAGCGCGGCCTGCACGTGTTCGCGATGATCAACCTGCACCGTGTACTGCGCCCACGCGCTGACATTGTGCGCTTCGATGAATGGCGTCGTCGTAACGCCGGCTGCTTTCAACAGATCGTCGTAGCTGGCGGCAACACGCTGTCGCGCCGCGATCTCGTCATCGAGAATGCCTAGCTTCACCAACAGGATCGCAGCCTGCAGGGTATCCAGGCGGCTGTTCACGCCGACCCGGACATGGTGATAGCGGCGATCCTGGCCGTGCCGCGCGATCTGCTGCATGGCTTTGGCAAGCGCATCGTCGCTGGTGAAGATGGCGCCGCCGTCCCCGTAACAGCCCAGCGGCTTGCTCGGGAAGAAACTCGTGCAGCCGATGAGGCTGAGATTGCAGCTCTTGCGCCCCTTGTAGCTTCCGCCAAAACTTTGTGCCGCGTCCTCAATCACCGGAATGCCGTGGCGCGCGGCAATAGGGTTGATCGCATCGAAATCGGCGCACTGTCCGTAGAGCGACACCGCGATGATGGCTTTGGTGCGCGGCGTGATCGCAGCCTCCAGCAATGCGGGATCAACGTTGTAGGTGCGCGGATCGATGTCCACGTAGACGGGCTTTGCGCCGAGTATGGCGGCGGTTTCGGCGGTGGCGATGTAGGTGAACCCGGGCATGATGACTTCGTCGCCCGGGCCAATGCCCAGCGCCATCTGGGCGACCTGCAACGCGTCTGTTCCGTTGGCGACCGCGATGCAATGCGCCGCGCCAGAATAGGCCTCCAGGGCACGTTCCAGTTCCGCGACTTCCGGCCCCATGATGAACCGGCCGTGTTCAAGCACCCGTCCGATTGCGGCGTTGAGGTCGCCTTCGATACGGCGACGCTGGGCCTGCAGGTCAACGAACTCGATCATTGCGCTTCACCCACCTTGCTCAATACGCCGGCCGTCAGGATGTAGCGTGCGCCGGTATGTTCGCAAACGGCCTGTCCGTCACCTTCGACCGGCAGTGGCAACTGTTCGCCGAATTCACTCATCCAGCCGATCTGGCGCGCCGGCACGCCCACGACCAGCGCGTATGCCGGCACGTTGCGGGTGACTACCGCACCGGCACCGACAAATGCGAATTCGCCTACCGTGACGCCACACACAATCGTGCAGTTGGCTCCCAGCGTCGCGCCGCGCCGGATCAGCGTATCCCGATATTCGTCCTTGCGTTCCACGAATGAGCGCGGATTGTAGACGTTGGTGAACACCATGCTCGGGCCGCAGAACACGCCGGCTTCCAGCGTGACGTTGTCATACACCGACACGTTGTTCTGAACCTTGCATTGATCGCCGATGGAAACCCGATTGCCTACGAATACGTTCTGGCCGAGGGACACGCCCTTGCCGACGCGCGCGCCGCCGCAAACATGAGCGAAATGCCAGACGCGGCAATCGTCGCCAATCGTCGCGCCTTCATCGATGACAGCAGTGGGATGCGCAAAGTATGCCATGGCGGCTCGCCAAACCTCAGACGGCGACCCTCCGGAGGAACGGATGATAATCGCCCTTCAGGCCGATGGGCTTCGCATTGCGGATGCTGGATACCGCCGTGACCGCGGTGCGATTCTCCCCCAAGCCATAGCCGCGCCCAGACAGGATTTCCTCGTAAGCGCGGGTATGCAAGTCGGCGAAGCCGCCGGAGAATTCCAGTTCCTCGCCATCCACGGTGATCGACCGGAAGGTGCGCTGTCCCGACAGCCGCTGCTCGGCGGGCAGGTCCTCCGCGTCCACGGACAGAAACCAGCGCACCCGGGCATGCTCGTATTCGAGAAAACCTGCGGCCTTGTCCTCGGCGGCGAAGTGCACGATGTTGTGCTGCAGGTCGCCGAAGATGAAGTGGAGCATGTCGAAGAAGTGGACGCCAATGTTGGTGGCGATGCCACCCGACTTCTTCAGATCGCCCTTCCACGACCGCAGGTACCAGTGGCCGCGCGAGGTGATGTACGTCAGGTCCACCTCATGGCGGGTCTGCGCGTCGCCGTCCTGCACCTTCTCGCGCAGCGCAATGATGGAAGGATGCAGGCGCAACTGCAGGATCGTGCTGACGCGATGGCCGCTTTCGCGCTCGATTTCCTCGATGCCGTCGATGTTCCACGGATTCAGCACGACGGGCTTTTCGCAAATGACATCGCAGCCGGAACGCAACCCAAAGCGCATGTGCGAGTCGTGCAGATAGTTCGGCGAGCAGATCGAGACGAAGTCAAGACGCTTCTCATCGCCGGCGCGCCTCAGCTTGTCGACGTGCCGGTCGAATCGCTCGAACTCGGTAAAGAAATCGGCCTGCGGAAAGTAACTATCGATGATGCCCACCGAATCGCTCGGATCCAGCGCGGCGACCATCTGGTTTCCGGTGTCCTTGATGGCCTTCATGTGCCGCGGTGCGATGTAGCCTGCGGCACCGATCAACCCGAAATTCTTCATCGCCCGTTCGTCCTGCATTTCAAACAATCGTTCTTCAGAAAACTGGGTGCGTGCTCTGCGCGGTACCTCGCCCTTCCGCAATGGTGTGCAGTCCATCTGCAGGCCAAAGTCGGATCATCCCGCCTCGAGGCAATCGACAATCTTCCGCGCAGCGTGGCCGTCGCCGTAAGGTTGGACGGGATCACCGCGATGGTCGATCGAAGCAAGGATCGTACCAGCAATCGTGTTCGCCTCCACCGGCGCGACCAGCCTGTTCCAGCCCGCCTCCACCAGTTCGATCCACTCGGTTTCATCGCGCAAGGTGACACATGGCACCTGATGGAAAAAGGCTTCCTTCTGCACGCCACCGGAGTCGGTGGCGATCACTGCCGCATTGCGCTCGGCCGCCACCATGTCGAGATAGCCTAGCGGTTCGATGATTCTCAGCTTTTCCTCCAAAGGGTTCAGCAGCCCGGCAGCGCCCAGCGCGGCGCGCGTGCGCGGGTGCAACGGCCAGAGCACTGGCATCTCGCCCGCCACTCGTGTGAAGGCGTCCGCGATCGCACGCAGGCGCTTCGGATCGTCGGTGTTTTCAGCGCGATGGACCGTCGCCAACACGTAGCCCCTCGGGGAGAGCCGCCATTCTTCCAGCCGGTGCGCCTTCAACGCGTTCGCGCGTTCGCCATGCCCAAGGGCCACGTCGTACATGACATCGCCCACCTCATGGATACGTGCAGCGTCCATGCCCTCGCGGTGCAGGTGCGACACCGCCACCGTGGTCGGGGCGAACAGCCAAGTGGATATGCGATCCGTCAGGATGCGATTGACCTCCTCTGGCATCCGCATATTGAACGAGCGCAGCCCCGCCTCCACGTGCGCCACCGGAATGTGGAGCTTGACTGCCGCCAGCGCGCCCGCGAGCGTGGAATTGGTGTCGCCGTACACCAGCAGCACATCCGGTGGCGACTCGAGCAGGATTTGTTCGATTCCCTGCAGCATCCGCGCGGTCATCTCTCCGTGGTTGCCGCCATGGATGTCGAGCTGATGGCGAGGCTCGGCCATGCCCAGTTCGGAGAAGAACACCGATGACATGTTCGTGTCGAAGTGCTGGCCGGTATGGACGACGGTTTCCTCGATCGTCCCGCGTCGCGCGATTTCATCCGAAACGACCGACGCCTTGATGAACTGTGGCCGCGCGCCGATGACGGTCAGCACCTTCATGCAAGCTCCTTGTAGAAACGGACCAATTTGACGGCCTCGGTGGGCCAGTTGTATTTGTTCAACACCGCCTGCCGGCCGGCGTTGCCCATCTTCTCCACCGCCGACTCGTCACGCAGCAGATCGCTGATCGCGGCAGCAATGGCATCGGGCGATTCCGGATCAACGCAGATGCCCGCACCGGTGTCACTGACAATTTCCCGCCACAGCGAAAAATCCGATGCGATCACAGGCAGCTCGGCGGACATGTATTCGAAGAGCTTGTTGGGCTGCGCATCGAGATGGCTGCGGATCGGAAGGAAGGTGACCAAGCCGGCGATGCTCTCGGCCATCACCTGCCGCGCCTGCCCGCGATCGACCTTGCCCAGGAATCGAACTTGGCTCCAGCCCGGCAGGGCGCGCAGTTCGTCTTCGAAGCCTGGTTCGGAAAAATCGCCGCACAACACGAAGCTGACCTGAGGCACCTGCGGCAATGCTTCGATGATTGCGCGCAGACCGCGTACCCGCGTGATGTTGCCGATGTAGCAGACCTGCGGCTTGCGCTCGCGCTCTACCTCGGGCGGCGCCAGCTCGCTCGGCCACGGATAGTTGTTGATGTCGACCGTGGACGGGTTGATATTGCGGAAGCGATTGCAAATAAGGGGGGTCGCGGCAGACACCCGAAAAAACCAGCGTGCCCCCACATATTCCAGGGCAGCGACGGCGCCGGATACCAGCCTTCGGGTCCATCTGGGCAACCAGTACTTGTCGAGGATGTCGCGCGGATAATCCTCGTGGACATCGTAGATCACCTGCTGCCCCGACATCCGGAACAGCATTCCATACGGAATCAACTCCGGATCGTGGAAATGGTAAATGCTGGCACCGATACGGCTTGCCGTGCGATAGCAGCGCCAGGTGTGCTTGAGCATTCGCCCCATGCGTCCGGAATCGGGCGGCAAGGCGTGTACCTGGAATCCACGCGCCGCCGCGCGCTCCACATCGGCCGCAGACGCGGTGATGACAAGGTGCGTCTCATAGCCGGCCTCCGCCAGGGACGTGCACTCCTTCAACGCGATGCGAGTATCCAGCCCTTCGTGGTTGGACGCCAAGTGGCAGATTCTGGTCATGGCCCCGGAAAATCAGCGGTGATTGTGGTTTTTTCTTCCCGATCAGTCCCAATCTTCAGCTGCTCACTCCGGGAGTGCCCGTGCCCGTCGCCGGCAGAACACCGGGATGATCAGGATGCGGTTGCTTACGTCGGCTTATCGGCTGAATCTCGGGAACAATCAGGTTTTATTTGTGTGCTTCGTTGCACGATTGTAGCTTCTGCGCCGCGCGAGAACCGGACGGAAGGTTATCCGTCAAATTCAGTTGGCAATCGACTCCCGGAGTTCGTTGACCAACCGGTCGAGCAGCGGTGCAACCTTGTACTGCGCATACACTGACGCGACGACGCCTCGACTCCTATATCTGCCCAGGTAACACAGCATGAAGTACAACTGTGCCCAGCGCAGTGCTGCCATTTCGCCTTTGCTCAATCCACCGTAACCCGCGAGGAATTCACGTTCCAGCAACGCGTAATGATTCCTGATCATGCGGTTGCCGAACGCGCGGCTGGCCAGCAACGTATGGTCAAGGAACGGCGCAATGTCGTAGATACCCGCGCCGCGGACGTTGAGTTGCGTGTCCAGAACGACGACCTTTTGCCCGTCGTACAGAATGTTCTCCGGTTTGAAGTCACCATGCGTCCATGACCATTCGAGTTTCGACGTGGTCACCTCAGGCATCGTGTTCCGGAGGATGTCGAGCGCGCCGGTCCCCGCCCGATGCCCGCGCAGGTATTTGGCGTACCTGTCCGACAGATAGGCCACTTTCGATTCCACGTCGAGCGGACGCATTCGATCGTCCAGCGCGAATACGTCGTGCAGCTTTCGCAACAACAGGCCGGCCGAACGATAGACGACCAAATCGGCCGAACCGGCGTTGCGATCATAGTGAATCGCATTCCGTCCCTCGAACCAGAGCGTCACCAGTGCGGCGTGACCGGCCATCTCCAAGCAGGCGAGCGGCGTCAGTACAGCCAATCCATCCTCTGGTGGAAACAAGCCTTGCAGCCTGCGCAGCGCATCGTATTCACGCTTGATTCCATCGCCCGTGCCCGGATCGGCGGAGCGCGCGAGCTTGACCACGATCTGCTCATCGCACGCGTCGCAGCCGAACCGGTACAACACCGAATTGGCGCGCACTCCCGGACGCCCGACAGGGTGCCACATTGCCTTGACCCCGCATGCAGGGCACGGCAGTTCCCTGTCGAGGCAAGAGCGAACCACCTGGGCGTTGATGGTCACGAGAACTGGCCGTGCCACACGGCCCTCACGCCCTCGTCGCGACGATGTAAACGGCTTCGCTGATCATGGGGAACAACCGGTACCGCCTGACTTCGCGCAGCCCGGCCTCGTGAAGCAGTGTGCGGATGTCGCGGTTACTGCTGGGGAACCGCGCGGAGGGTTGATGGCCGAGCATTCGTTTGATCGCGCGCCTGAATCGCTGGTACGGCGAATCCAGGCTGTGATTGATCACGACCGTCCGGGCGCCGAGGCGAGCCACTCCGGCCAGGAAGGTGATCTGCTCATCAAGCGGAAAATGCATCAACACCCGTGCGCACAACGCACCTTCGCTGGCGATGCCATTTGCGGCCATCTTGCGGGCGTCGCCGACTTCGGCGGTGAACGCATCGCCAAAGCGTTCCAGCCGCTGCCTGGCCACCTTCAGCATCTCATCGGAGATATCGATTCCATGCACGCGGTATCCGGCCGACAACAGGCGTTCGGCAAGCCGCCCGGTCCCGCAGGGCACGTCCACGAGCAGGGCGCGTTTCGGAACGTCCCTGAAACACCTCTCGATGACGCGTTGCTCCCAGCGATTGAAAACCCTGCCCGGCAAACTCGAAAAGCGGGCGGCATCGTAACCAACGGCGACGTCATGGCGCTTGTAGTGCTCGTTCGGATTCCAGTTCATCGACGCTACCCCAGTTTTTGGTGGTTACTGTCAGCATGCAAGTATGCATGCACCAACCCGCCGTGCGGCGGGTTCATTCGAGAAGCTCGCGCCACGCGACCTCGACCGCGAGTGCGCGCGCAAACGCCCCGTCGTCGGGCAGTTTCGCCAGGTCGAGAACCGGATCCAGCCGCCACTCGCCCGGCAGGAGTGACCGGCAACGCGCGGCCAACGCTTCGGATACGCCCGTATTTGCCAGCCGGCGATGCAGGGTATTGATGACCGGACGGACACGCACGGGGCGCATCCGCGTCGACCACTCGGCGAAACGTACGCGCCAGTCCGGGCCGTCGATGAACCGGAAGCCGTAGGACGACGGCTGGCTGGCCAATTCGGGATGCAACCTCGCGATGAGACAGCCTTCCAGCCGGCCCGCGTTTTTCCAGCCGAGTGGCAGATTCCAGGTCAGCTGGACCGTATTGAAATCAATCAACGGGGTCATGTAATAGCCGTGGCGCGTGGCCACGCTGTTGTTCAAGCCCATCCAGTAATGGCAGCGGAACAGCGGATAGAGAAGTTCCACCTGACCGCGGGCAAGCATCCGGTCCGATCGCGTGCCATCCAGGCCCAGGCTGCACTCGATCGATGCCACCATTCGGTCGCGGTAGGATTCGAGTCCCTTGGCGCGTCGGAAGACGTTCGCATCGAACCCGCGGTAGAACGCATGCACCACGTCCACGGCGTGGAATGGGCGATCCGGAAGATGGAAATAATTGCGGAAAATTTCACCGCCGCCACCATTCAAGGCAATGCTCCCGTCGGCCGTCTGCACAAGACGCGTTTGCCGGTCGGTACCAGGGTCGTGGATCCCATCATTGGGCAACCCATCGAAGAACAGTGCGTTGTCGACCAGACACTCAAGATCCGGTTCCGGAAGCCCTTGCCCTAGCGCTTGCTTGTCGACGTGTTGGAGCGGAAGGCTTACTGTGCGGGCGGCTTCCTGTGCAATGGGCACGTCCGAAGAGTCGGGGCTGCCGTAGACGAATAACTCGGGCCGGCTCCCGCACGCGAGCAGGCCCGCAACGATCAAACGTGAATCGAATCCGCCGGAGAGCGCCGCGCGTACGTGCCCGGGAAACGCGGCCGCAAGCCCACAGCTCGTGGTTTTCAGGTAATCCGAAATCTTCTCGACCGCTTCATCGAAGTACGTTGGCGGCGGCGTACCGCACCAGTCCACGGGCCTCAGTCGCACTTCGGTGCTTCTGCGCGTCAAGTCGTACGCACTGCCCAGCGGCAGGGTAGTGATGCCGCGCGCCACGCTTGCATCGGAATGCGAAGCCCCGAGCAACACGTACTCAATGGCGGCGTCCTCGTCGATCTCCACCTGCCCTGCATACGCACAGCTTGCGAGCCAGCTCGTGCTGTAAAAGTACCGATCTGCGCCGGCATGGATGCGCACGAATCCCAGCGCATCATTCATCAGCAGGCAGCGGCGACCCGTCCGAATGAACAGCGCGTGGTTGCCACGGACCTGCGATTCGTCAATACGGCCGGTGCCGTCGATGTCCTGAAGCATCACGGCCAGTGCATCGCGTCCGAACTTGCCGCGATACCAGACGGGCCCCGCGCAGCAGGCCACACCGGCTTGGGTTCGGACTTCGCCACCATTGGTGCCTGGTGCAGACGGGTGCGACCATGCAGCCAGCGCGCCGCCTTCCCATTCGAGCTTCATCGCCGGGACGAACCCCTGCCGATGGACGGATTCAACCGCGCGCTGCACGCCCGCGCGATCCGCTCCATCGAGTGTCACTGAGATGACGTTCAACATGCTGCTTGGGTTCCCGAATCCGCCATGTCGCCCATTCGATTGTTCCGAGACGCTCCAGTCGCTGATGAACCCGTGTACTCAGCGCCTCTGCACCGCGCCCAGCCAACCTTGTAACCTTTCCATGACGCGTTGCATCTCGTCCAGCAAGGGATGCCTGGTCGCAATCGCAACGAGCAACCAGCCGACGCCGGCGCCCAGGCCTGCGATCGCGAGTCCCGTGATCATGTGGTCATGCAAAAACCCCGGCCAGAACAGTACTGCCGCCGGAACGATACCGGAACCGAGCGTCACGGCAACGCTCGGCGCCAGCGCCCGCGCGCACTTGCGCACCCTCAAGGCGTCGAAGTCGCGGACCTTCCTGTAATAAAGCACCGTTGCGATCGCGTAGACGAGGATCTGGGATGCCGCAACGGCTTCAACGCTCCAGAGTGCCGCGACGATCGCGATCAGCAGTCGCGCGATCTGGTACTGGATTTCGACCATCGTGGCTGCCCCGATCCGGCCTACCGCAACAAAAAACTGGTTGCACTGGTAGATCAGGGTCCCGGCGACTGCCGCGGCGCACAACCAGCGCATCAGCGGCACCGCCGCATCCCACTGGTTTCCGAACATGATCCGGATCATCGGAAAGGCCATCAGTGCGGAAAAGACGAAGAACGGCCAACTGATACCGGTCAGGTACACGAGCGACTTCAAGAAAAGCTGCGGAGCCGTTTGCGTTTCACGATGCTCTGCCGCAAATGCCGGATAGGCGACCGCGCTTATCGCGGCGACAACCCTCTCGCGGAACATGTTTACGGGTCCATAGCCGCGCGAGTACAGGCCGGCATCGGCGAGGCCGAGCATCTTGCCGACCACGAGGCTGGCCGATTGCTGGCCCAGCTGCGTGGCAATATCCGACAACGTCATCTTCGCCCCGAACGGCAGGATTTGCCGCCAGCCCGCTAGGCTCAGACCACGGACCCGGTGCTCGAACCCCCAGATGGCGCAACCGAGCACCATGACCACCATCGATGCAAGCGACGCCCACGCCATGCTCATGTAGCTGAAACCCATGTAAGCCAGAGCGATGGTCAAGGCGCTGCTGGCGACGCTGGCGCTGGTGTTGATCTTGTACAACACACCGAATGCCATGTCGCGCCTCAGCAGCGCCATGGCCGTGATGCCGAACGGCACGAGGATAAACGACCCGCTCATCACCCTCAGTACCTGTCCGACGCCCGCATCGTTGAAAAATTCACCCACGGACCAACTGATGCCGTAGAGAATGGCTGCGAGCAGCCACGCGAACACCAGGTTGATGGTGAAGGACGTCCGGATCATCTGCTCCGTGAGCGTTTCCTCCTGCACCAGGTAATCGCTGATGCCGAAGGTGCGCAGCAGGTTCGCCAAGGCCGTCAGTCCGACGGCCACGGAAAATACGCCGATCTCCTTGGGCGTGAGCAGTCGGCTCACGATCACGATCGCGGCAAAACTGAACACGAAGGTCGTGTACTTTTGCGCGAACGAATAGAGCAGCGATTTGCGTACGCTTAGCTTCTTGGCAGGCATAGCTTCACTGAACCCCGGTTTCCTGAGTTAACCAGACAACACATTTGATCCATACACGCACGGGCGCGTTGCCGGTGTGCATGCGGTGAATCAATGCCTTACGTGCGCGTCCATCTCACGATCGAAAGGATGCGCAGTCCGACGCGCTAGGCGGCGGTCCCACGCAACAACCGGGCGTTCGACGTACGCAACGCGTGTCGAACGGCAGGCTCAACCCATCGCAACCTGTGCTTTGTCGCGCCCTCTTTTTTCCGTGGCATCCAGCAATCCAGCCAGTGTCGCAGCCCCCTCGAACCTCGAATAGCGCCGGACCATCGTCCGATCCATCGTTGATGCCCGTCCGTCGCGAAGCTCACTGATAAACCGCGCGAACTGTCCCCGAACGGCATCGGCATCGTCCATGGCCACCATGGTTGCAGCGCCTGTCTCACGCAACAGCGTGGCCGTGTCACCCGATTCACTGACCAGTGCAAAGATCGGTCGGCCAATCCGCAGGTACTCGTAAGCCTTCGCGGGAATCTGCCGATCAAACTTCCGGCCCTGGAACAACAGCAGTGCGTCGGCCTGCGCCTGCTCGCGAAGTGCATCATGGTTGGAGACGGGCGGCGCCAGCGTCACCATCCGTTCCAGGCCCAGCCGCCGAAGATCGGCCGCATATCGCGCTTCGGAACCGCAGGCGCGCAGCACGATTTCCACGTCGCCATCGCGCAGCACGCCGGAAGTCTTGAGTGCCGCGAGCGCCTCGAAGAACGGAACGGGATTGCGACCGTCGTGATACAGCAGACCGCTGTGCACCAGACGCAGGGGCCGGCCGGGCTCCGGCGTGGCGGCAGAAGGCAGATCCGCAAACGCCGATTCCTCAAAGCCGTTCGGGATCACGCTCAACCGCCCCTCGCGAAACGCCGCGGGATACCGCTCCGCATAGCCGCGCATCGCGCCCGGCGTCGTGAACACGATGTGCTGCGCGCGCGCCAGCACTCTTTTCTCACAGCGCTGCTGGGCAGATACCGAGAACGGATTCTCAGCCTCGACCGAACTCTTGACCGGATCGCGAAAATCGGCCAGCCACGGCCGCTGCGTCCATCGACTCAGGGTGTGTGCAATGCAATGCGCGGTCATGATCGGATAGGTCGACCAGATGGCATCGATACGATGCCGTCGTATCAGCAGCATTCCCCGTGCAACCGCAGCAAACCACCAGCTCGCCCAACCATCCGGCTGTGCGAGGAATCCGAAATACTTTCCGTCCACAGCCAGATGCCGACGTACGTCCAGCGCCAAGGCCCGGTGCACCTCGCAACCTGCCGGTATCAACTGGTTGTTTGCCGCCTGCGCGCGGGGATAGGCGGCCGCGTTGGCCGACAATACGATCGGTTCCCATCCGAACGACGGCAAATGACGCACGAACCCCAAGGTCCGCAGGTGGCCACTGCCCATCGCGGCGGGCGGGAAGTGGAACGCGATCATGAGTACCTTCCTCACGCGCTCACTCCGGCACGATTCGCTGCGGATGTGCGCCAGCCACGCGGATGGCCGGCTCCTGTTCCACGGCGTGGCGCACGTACAGCTCCAGCAACACCGACAGGGCCATCAATTGATAGGTCAGGTCGAAGTAGGTCATGGGCAGGAACGCTCCCGCCGCCATGAATGCCACCAGCGACACCTGCAGCATGGACGCAAGATCGAACGCCCATCGCTGGTCGGGCGAATCCCGCGTTTTCTTCCGGACCCTGCGACAACTTCGGTAGCTCGTCGCCAGCAATGCCACGAACAGGATCAACCCGGGAAACCCCTGTTCGCCAAGCACCCGGAAATAGATGCTGTGCACCGCACGCTGGATGGCACCCCTGGGTGCGTACCGCGCCCAAGTGCCAGCGTTCTCGTACGCATCGAAACCGCCGCCCACGAGCGGACGGTGCAGGGCAAGGTTCGTTGCAAATTCCCACGACTGAATCCGGGTTTGCCCCGAATCGGTCTGCGACGCATCGTGAAGTGTGCCCATGCGTTCCGTCCATTGGACCGGCATGAAGTGATACGCCGTAAGGCCGACGACAAGGAGGGTGAGAGCGAGCGCTAATCGTCCTCTGCCCTTCAGCAGCAAAGCCGCGCCCACTACCACCAGACCGACGAGGCCACCACGGGAATACGTTCCCAGTACCGTGATACTGGTCAACGCCATGGTGGTGCCGAGGCCGACCCTGACCCACTTGCGCGCCGAATGAAGCTGCAGATACCGCATCAGGGGCACCGTCATGCACAGCGCCATCGCAAATGCATTGTTGTCGGAAATGAAGCTGCCAGGAGGCCCCAGCGCGCGCGAGGCGCCACCATGGGTCAGGGTGAAGACACCACCCTTCAACCCGTAGAAGCCCAGTGAAACGGCGATCACCCATACCAGCCAGTGCATGCGCTCACGCGTGTTGACCACCATCAACGTCACGAACACCATGACGAGAACTTTGGCGAACTCCTGCAGCTTCTCGATGGCCGATGCCGGCTCCACCGCGAACGCGGTGGTCACGGCCGTCCACGCGAGAAACAGGAACAGCAGCACGGTGAAGCTCGACATCGGAATCCGCTTGCGTTCCTTGCTGACCGCGAGGCTTGCGAGCGTAACGACTGCTATCAGCATGACCCACGGGAAGCTGTAGGCAAACCCGAAGGTGAGCCGGTGCGGATTCATGTAGCCAATCCACGACCACACCAGCAGGCCGATATACGGCCGGGCGAGGATGAAGGGGATCGTCCCAAATATGATCAGGGCGACGACTAGGTCACGCATACTGTCAGCCCGCTTCCAGTTGCAACATCAGCGCGTCCATGAAGAACTTGGCGGCCCAGTTGGGATAACGATGCGTCATGTATCCGCCACCGCGCGGATGCGAACCCGGCATGCCCCCACGCACGCCTGGATCCGATGCAAGCAGGTCCTGCACCGAGAGGTTGAAGCGATTGGCTTTTTCCGCCGCCGGTAGCCAGGAGCGGTCACGTTTCTCACGGGCGAGCCGCTGCCACACGATGGCCATCTGGGCATTGCCGGTAACGCAGGTCCAGCGGGCCGCGGGTTTCCAGTCGGCATCGAGGCGACCTGGCAGTGCGCCGTCATCGCGCTGCGTCTGTGCGACTGCGCGCGCAATATGCGCGGCCGCATCGACAAACGAGTCGTTGGACGCGATCAGGCCCACTTCCAGGATGCCGCGGGTGGCGTAGGCGATGGTGTGCGTCAACGGACGGCTGTTGTCCTCGAGGTCATTGTTTTCGAGCCAGCCGTTCGGGTGCATCTGCGTAAGCGCCCACCCGACGTTGCGTACGGCGGCATCGATGTACTTCTGCTCACCCAGTGCCTTGCCCGCCTGGGCAAGACCGAATGCCACGCGCGTGTTGTAGGTATTCAGCGCATGCGTCGCGAACGGCGAGGCAAAACGACGCCATGCACCATCCTCATCCTGCGCCGCTGCCAGCCAATCGGCCGCACGAATCAACGAATCGCGAAAGCGCTCTCGCCGGGTTTGTTGCCACGCAGCCGCCCAACCGAAAAGAACCTGCCCGGTATTGAAAATGGTGGGCACGATCCGCACCGCGTCCATGGTGCCGGCACGAACGCCACCGTCGGGGAGCTGGATGTCGGATTCCCATTCGGCCATGCGGACGGCGCGTTCACGCCAAGCAGTCTCGCCGCAGAGTTCAGCGTACCGAAAGAATGTCGGGATGATGTAGCCGGTGGTCTCCGGGTAGGCTCCCATCCATTTGCGCTTTGTTGTGTCGTAATGGGCACTGACGCCACCCGAGCCGGCGGCATCTTGCGCCCGCGCCAACCATTCGGCGGCGGCTTGCAGCCCTTGTCGCGCATCCACGGCGGGTTCAACCCGTCGCCGGGACAGCAGTCGCGCAACAAGACTCATGATTTGCTCCCCGCAGGCTGTGCCCCCGCCAGTCTTCGGAGGGACCGGGCGTGCAGTGCACGCCGGATACGTTGCCAGTTCTGCACAAGGCACGGCAGCGGATCGGTCGCGCGCCACAATGCGTCGCGCACTGCGCCGACGTTATCGAATCCATCCCCGGGACGCTGATGCTGCAAGGCCGCCGACTGCTCGTCTTCCGAGCGCACGCGCCAGGCTTGCGGCTGAACCGCCTCCGCGGACGCAGGACAGGCCATGTCGAGTTCGGCGCAATACGCGGCGTACGGCAAGTTGATCCCATTCAAAGTCGCGATCTCCGCCTGATAATCCGTCCGACCGATCGTGGGCTCCACCATCCGGAATTGACCACTGCGCGCGTCACGCTTGTACTCCATTCCGGCCATGCCAGACACGCCCATGCTCTGGAAGAACCCAGCCGTCAGCGCGGAAAGCTCCGCGTGCGCATCCGGCGCGGGCGCGCAACTCGCGGTGCCACCTACTTGCGGTGGCCACGAACGAACCTTCCGACCCGTAAACGATGCGGTTACGCACGCATGCCGATCGATGTATTGCAGGCAGAAGTAAATGTTCGAATCGGGCCCCTCGGTCCACTCCTGCACCACCACATCCGACATCACCGGGAGGATGCGTCGGACGAGTTCGGCAGCTTCCGCCGCGCTCGCGACCCGGTACGCCTTCCTGAATTGTTGCCCATACCCTTCATGGCGTTCGCCGGGCTTGACGACTACAGGGTAGCGAAGCCGCTCCAGCTCAGGCAGGTCTGCGGGACCGCCAATGCGAACCAGCGGCGGTATCGGATATCCGAAGTGTTCGGCGAGGCGCTGGAACCCGTGCTTGTGCTGCAGGGCGTTCACGGTTTCGGGTGACGGCAGACTGAAGCGGTATAACGCCGATAAGCGATCACGCTGCCGGGAAACCGTCCTGACGCTTTCCTCCTGAGTCAGCAGCAGAACCGGACGTAACCCGGAAAACTGCGTGCTGGCGAGCCGCAACAGTTCCTCGATCAACATCTCACCGTGCAACGCGGCGATCTTCAACGGCTTCGCGGCGCGGGTATGCATTTCCGGACGCCGGACATCCGGATCCAGCAGCCAAACCGGCACCCGTGCACGCGACAAGCTGCGAGCAACGCCAAGACCATTCATGCCGGCCCCAAGAACGACCGCGGGCGTGTCGTGCTTCATCTGTCACCCCACGACTGTGCGTCGGTCTGCACGCGCGCATACAACACGCATTGCGCGTCCAGGACGGGTGCCCACCCGAGGCTCTCTGCGTGCCGGCGTGTCGCGGCGCGCTCGGGCCGGCGGCATTCCAGTCGCCGCCACGCGGCGACGACAGCCTCGGCCGTACGGCTCTCGGCGATTTCCCCGGCGTCCGGCGTGCTCAGCAATTCCGCGGCGCTGTCGAACGGAGCCGCAATCACGGGTGTTCCACATGCCAACGATTCCAGCACTACGTTCGGCATGCCTTCGCGGCTGGATGCCAACACCATTGCATCCGCCGCGTTGTAATAAGCGCACAGCTCGCCATGCGTCACCGTGCCAATGAAACGCACGCGCCCAGCCACGCCCAGCTGCTCCGCCAACCACTGCAGCGCGTTCCGCTCCGGGCCCGCGCCAGCGATCAACAGCGTGACCTCGCGCGTCTGGGCGAGCGCCGCGATGGCGATATGGACGCCTTTGGATTCGACGAGATTGCCGACCGCCAGCCATACCGGGCCTTGCAAACCCAGCTGCGCACGGATCGCCGCACGATCCAGAGGCCGGAACGCCGCAAGATCCACACCATTGCGCAACGTCGTGATTTTTTGTGGCGACACGCCCAGTGCGGCGATCTTTTGCTGCAGCGCTTCCGAAACGGCGATGATGGCCGCGGCGCGCCCCGCCGCCCAGCAAATTTGCCGGCGCGGTGATTCGTGACACGCAATGACGTTCACGTCACTGCCGCGCGCGGTGATCACGACGGGCTTGCGCATTGCCACACCCAACCGCGCCGCCGCAACGCCATCCGGGTAGAGATAATGTGCGTCGATCAAATCAAACGTATCCGGACCGGCAGCCATGTTGCGCATCGTCGGCATCACCGCGCGCGCCATCAAACCCGCCGCGGCATTCATGCCGACCTTCGGGATCACCGGATAGCGCGGATGCAGGATTTGGATGCCGTGGCGCTCCTCGCGCGCCGGCACCCGCGCGAAGACCGCATATGCGCCGAAGCCGCGGCTTCGGAAAGGGAACCATGGGACCGGTGCGACCACCGTGGCAGAAACCCTGCCGGTTGCGGTCAGATGCCGCAGTCGCTGTTCCACGAAAATGCCGTGGCGCGGCTGCTCCGAATTGGGGTACAGGCTGGTGAAAACCAGCAGGCGTACCGGACGAGCCGGCTCCCGGACAATAGCCGTGCCACTGACCGAATGATCACTCGCAGCCGAGGTGGCCATAAGCGTCACTGTCGAGTCATGTTCACTCTCCGCGACACGGGCAGGCGGCTCGATCGTATTCCTCACGTCGTCACCTCGGATAATGGCGCCGACGCCATGGCGGACGCGTAATCCGTCGCAATGCCGGAATGCTGTGAGCGCCGCAGGAACGCATCCAGCATCAAGAGTTTCCACAACGTCGCGCTGTGGTCGCTGCGCCCATCGATGTGCTGCGTCACCAATTGATCGAGCGCGGCGCGATCGAACCAGTCACTGTCCGCCAGCGCCCCTTTGTGCAACATCGCCTTCAATGGCGAGCGCAGCGGGCCACGAAACCACGCGGCCAGCGGCACACTGAAGCCCATCTTGGTCCGGTACAGCACCTCATGCGGCAAATCCGGCTCCAGCGCCTTCTTGAAAACGTACTTGCCTTCGCCATGGCGCAGCTTGAGATCGGGCGGCAGGCTCGATGCCCATTCGACCAGTTTGTGGTCGAGTACCGGTACCCGCACCTCGAGACTGTGCGCCATGCTGGCGCGATCCACCTTGGTCAGGATGTCGCCGGGCAGCCAGGTCTTGAAATCGAGGTATTGCGCGAGCAGCAGCGGCCGGTCGGTCGGCGCATTCGCGGCATGGCTGCGGAATACCTCCAAAGCGCCATAACCCTGCAGCTCGCGCTTGAGCACCGGATTGTAAAGTTGACGACGCAGTGCGATGGGTGTGGTGCTGACGCTGTGGAAGTAGGCTTCCACATCGTCGCGGGCCAGCCCCTGCAGCGTGGACTTTGCACGCAGCGGGCGCGGTGCCCAGTCGGCTTTCGGATAAAGACTGCCGAGCAAGCCAAACACCGGCTTTCGCAGCACCGACGGCAGGCGCGCGCGCACGCCCCCTTCGAAAGCGTGCAGGCGATAGCGTCGATAACCGGCGAAGTTCTCGTCCCCTCCATCGCCAGAGAGAGCGACGGTGACGTGCCGGCGGGCGAGCTGGCACACCCGGTAGGTGGGCAGCGCAGAGCTGTCCGCGAACGGTTCGTCGTACAGACCCGCGAGCGTATCCAGCAGTTCGTGATCCTCGGAGCCGACGCGCTCCTCGAAATGGTGGGTGCCGAGGTGCTCGGCAACTTCGCGCGCATACGCGGTTTCATCGAAGGCCGCATGATCGAAGCCGATCGCACAGGTGCTGACCGATCCCTGCGCCACCCTGCGCATGCTGGCAACGACCGCGCTCGAATCCACGCCACCGGAGAGGAACGCGCCCAGCGGCACATCCGAAACCATCTGGCCGGAAACGGATTCGTCCAGCAAGCTTCGCGCCTGTGTGATGGCGTCATCGAGCCTGATGCCATCATCGACCGCAAATGGAACGTCCCAGTACTGTTTCGCCACCGGCGCGGCCTCCCCCGCGCGCCAGCTCAGCCAATGGCCGGGCGGCAGCTTGAAAATGCCGCGATAGATGCATTTGGGATCCGGCACGTAGCCGAGGGCCATGTAGTCCTCGAGTGCCTGCGGATCAACCACGCGTGCGACTTCGGGATGCACCAGAAGGCCCTTGAGTTCGGACGCAAATACGAGGTCGCCGCGGGTGGTGAAGCCGTAATACAGCGGCTTGATGCCGACGTGGTCGCGCGCAAGGAAAATGCGCCGCGCACGCATGTCCCAGATCGCGAATGCGAACATGCCGCGCAGCCGCGCAAGGCACGTTTCGCCCCAATGCTGCCAGGCGCGCAACAGGACTTCGGTGTCGCTGTGGCTGGTGAACACGAAGCCCGCAGCCTCCAGCTCCGCCCTGAGCAGCATGAAGTTGTACATCTCGCCGTTGTAGACGAGTGCGAGCCCGGCCGCCTCGTCCACCATCGGCTGCTGGCCGTGGCTGAGGTCGATGATGGAGAGTCGGCGGTGGCCCAGGCCGATGCCTTCGCCGAGATACAGCCCCTCTTCGTCGGGTCCACGGTGATGCAATGCGTCGCGCATCGCGACGAGGACGTTCTCGTTGATCCTGTCGCCCTGGCGCGACATCACGATGCCCGTTATCCCGCACATCGTCAGCGCTCCGCCCGACCAGCCAGTTCGACCGGTTCGCGTGCCCGCCGCGCGCGCGATGGATATCCGGCCAGCAAGCCGTCATACAGCGAGGAATAAGCCAACAGCATCACCGGAAGACTGAAATGTTTTTCGACGCGCTCGCGACCCGCGCGCCCGTGTTCCAAGCGCAAGGCCTTGTCATCGACGTAGGTGCGCAGCGCACTGGCGAGCGCAGCCGGATCCGACGGCGCAACCAACGTACCCGTCGCACCATCGACGACGACCTCGCCCACACCGCCGACGCGGGTTGCGACGACGGGCAGCCCGGCGGCCATGCCCTCGAGCACGGTCAGCGGGATGCCTTCCGCCACCGATGACAGCACGAAAAGGTCGCTCCCGGCCAGAATTGCCGGCACATCATCGCGGTTGCCCAGCAGCTTGACGCAATCATCGAGCTGCCGGCGCGTGATTTCGGCCTCGATCCGCGGACGCTCGATGCCTTCGCCCACGATGGCCAACCGCAACCGCGCCGCGAATTCAGGATCGGCATCGCGCAACATCCGGAAAGCGGCCAGCAATCCGACCTGATCCTTCACGGCATCCAGCCGCGCCACGTTGACGATCAACAGCGTGCCGGGCTGGGCCAAGGCGTCGAGCGCGGGGCGCGGCTGACCGGGCCGAGCCATGGATGTGTAACGATCCGCATCGATCCCATTGCGGATGCACGCGACTTTCGCCGGCGCAATGCCGATGTCGTCGCGCAGCCATGTTTCCAGATCACCGGACACCGCGACGAAGCGTGCGATGAACGGTTGCAGCCAACGCCGCATGAGCCGGTACTTGCGATTCCGGCCCTTCGGGTCGGCGACATCGCGGCCGTGCTCGGCATGCACCACCCGCCGCGCTCCCGCCAGCCACGCGATCGGCGCAACATCCAGCGCGCCCAGGTTGTAGGTCTGCACCAGGTCCGGTTTCAGCCGCCGCAGCGTCACCCACAATCTGGGGTAACAGCCCCAATCCTTGCCGGGCCGCCGGCCGAGCGACACGCAGGGAACGTCCGGATCCGCGATCCGGCTGCGCATGGCGCCGAATCCGGCAAGACACACCACCGCGTGACGGTATTTGTCGCGCGTGCCGTTGATGACGGAAATCGCGATCTGTTCCATCCCGCCGGTGTCCAGGCGGTGCAGCACGTGCACGATCAGGGGCCTCGCGCTCACGGTGAGCCTCCCCGCACGCCGGGCGAGGGCAACGCGCGCGCGAATGCATCCAGCGTCTCGCGTGCTCGCGCCGGATCACCGTGGCTGGCCGGCAGTGACAAGGCCCACACCGAGGATCGCGGCGAGCGTCCGCGCAGCACGTCCCATGCCTGGCTCAACTTGACCCGCACGGGCGAAGCGGTGCAGCGCTCGTCCACGCAATACCAGTACCACACGAGACGCGGCCCGTCGGATCCAGTCAAGCGCAACTCGCGCACTGTCAGCGCGGACCCGGCGGCGAATTCGACGTGCCGCGTGGCACTCGCCAGGACCTGCTCCTTGTTCGGGTCGTAGAGGTTGTTGCCGTAGGTAATGAGGTTGTGCCCGCGCCGCGGCTTGCCGGTATAGACGGCGTGGAACACTTCGACGGTCGCGCCATCGGTAGGTGACCGGTAGCCGAAACGGAACTGTCCCGCCGCACCCTGGAACTTTGGCTGCCAATCGCTTTGCAACGTCTGGGGAGCGCCCCACCCGGGAAGCGATGGCGGCGAGAGCCGCACCGCTCTGAAAGCCGGCGCACCCGCAACGCCCGCGACGGAAAGCGGCCCGACCACCAGCAACGCCAACGCGGCCGGCCACAGCAGCGTGCGGAATCCCGCAACCGTGGTGTTGCCCGGCACGCGCTTGTCGCGGGGAACCAAGCGATCACGAAAGAACCAGCCGACCACCAGCAACAACACCAGCACGACGCCGAAGAACTGCCAGCCGAAGATCATGTGATCGGTGCCGGTGGCGTATTCAAGTCCCCAGGTCTCGCCAATCAGGATCGTGAAATACACCCGGAAGCCATTGGCGATGACCGGCACGATGGCTGCGAGCACGACGAACGTCACGCGTTTCCACCAGCGCGAATACATCAACCACGCGAACATGCAACCGAGCGCAGTGCAGGCAATGAAAAACTTCACGCCACTGCAGGCTTGTTCCACCATCCACGTCGCCGAAGGCGTGACGAGCTCGCGTCCGTTCATCAATACCGGTACGCCGGTCAGGTTCAGGGCGTGCACAGCGAAGTGCGCCGTGATGTCCTGCAACGGCCCGACCATCGCATCGCCCCACGGCACCGCAAAAACCACCAGATACGCGAGCGGGAATTTCAATACCCATAATGCGCGCCAGCCCCAGCAGGCCAACACCAGCGCGGGAAACATCGCCACCAGTGCAAAGTGCCTGGGTAGGTTGACCGCCAGCATGTGGCCGGCGTACCAGATCGCCACCAGCAGCGCGATCGCGGGCAGGCCCCACACGCTGGGCACCGGCGGGTTGGCGCGCAACCGGTCGCGCAGATCGAACGCCGCCCACACGCTCAACGGGAAAATCAGGAACGCATACTGATAAGTGCCGTCGTTCATCCAGACACCCACCAACGATTCCACGGTCGCCCAATAGCAGGCAAGCAGCACCGCCACCGCGACGGCGAAGGCTCCCGTGGCCAGCCGCCAACCGGAGACACCCGTGGCGAGACCGTCTCCGGCGCCGAGCAAGGTGTTCATGCGCACGCCTCCACCCGCGCCGACGCGGTCACCGATCCGCCGATTGCAGCGTGATGCCCGCCGCGCAGCACGCGTTCGTAGGCATCGAGGTTGCGCGTCCAGTCGTATCGCTGCTGCACCATCGTGCGAGCGGCCGGTACCCGCGCGGGCTGCGGCTTGTCCAACCATCGCAATGCCTCGGTCACCATTACCTCGGGTGAACCGCTGATGCAGCCTTCGCGACTTGGGAAATCCTCGATGCCCTCCCAGGCTTCGGGTGTCGCCAGCACCACTTTTTCCATCGCAAGGGCTTCCAGCACCTTGTTCTGGATGCCGCGTGCGATACGCAGAGGCGCTACAACGGCATGGGCATGTGACAGATATGGACGCACGTCATCCACACGTCCAGTCACCGTGATGCCCGCGCGTTCGCCCAACGCCTGTACTTCACGCGCCGGGTTGGATCCCACGACGTAGAAACGCGCGTTCGCGCAACCGGCAAGCACCCGCGGCCAGACCGCATCCGCAAACCAGGCCACTGCGTCCGCATTGGCGCGGTAATCCATGGCGCCCGTGAACACCACTACGCGTTCACCGGAACGATAGGGGCTTGGGCAAGCGTGCGCGGGGCTCCAGTACGCGGCATCCACACCGTTGGGCACGCCGTGAACTTTTTCGGCTACCTCCGGATTGGTACCGCGAAAGAACGCGGACTCGGCTTCGGAGACGAACAGGCTTGCATCGAAGCGGGTGGCGACCGCGCGTTCGAAACGGGCCAGCTTGCGGGCCTCGCGTCGATAAATCAGGCGTGCCAATCCGCGATGCGCCTCGGCGTACTGATGCCATTTGTCCGAATCGGCATCCACGAAATCCATCACGCGGCGCGCGGTGACATCCGGCATCACCAGGGGCGCCACGCCGGACGAAAAACACAACACCACGTCCGGTCGGTGTTCGGCGAGCACTGCTTGCACCCACCGGCGCAGGACGCGATCGCGATAGCAACCCACCGTCAGCGGTTCCCGCCGTGCAAGTGAAGCCAGCGCCCGCCAACGCGCGCGCCACGGCGGCAACGACCGAACGCATACGCCCGCGCATACGGCTTCCACTTCGGCCAGATGACGCCAGTCGGCCGGATCATCCACGAACGCACCCAGATACACCTTGTAATGCTGCGCGAGTCGCCGCAACACGTGGTATGAACGGATCTTGTCGCCCTTGTCGGGCGGCCAGGGCAGGCGATGGCAGAGGAACAGCGCCGTTTGCATGGCCACTACCCGAGATCACGCGCGAGCCAGGGGCCCAGCGTGTTGGCAATGGGCAACGGCAGGCGTTGCCATGCCTTGATGAACAAGCGGTATTTCCGGTTGGTCGGGCTGACGTTGGGAATCTGCGTGGTGCGCACCAAATGATAGGCATAGGGCAGCGGCTCGGGCTGGAAGCCCCAGTGCTTCTTGAAATGGTAGGAACCGGTGTCCTGCTTGCTCCTGCCGAAATCGAACAGGCGTGCGCCGCGCGCGGCGGCGCGCTGCATCACCGACCAATACATGAAATCGTTGGCGGCGAGATCGCGGCCCTCGCGCACGCTGCCGCCGTAGTAGGGATGCACCTCGTCGCGAAAGTAGAAACTCATGACCGCGGCCACCGGCTTGCCGCCATGGGTGATCACCGTCACCTCGCAGTCGTCGCCGAACGTTTGCCGCAAGCGCGCATACCAACGGCATGGCAACACGGGCGTGCCGAGGTTGCGGACACTTTCTGCATACACTCGATAGAAGGCATCGACATCGTCCTCGCGACGCGCCTCGAGCCCGGCCGCGATCCCCTTGCGAACCATGGCGCGCTGCTTGCGCGGGATGGCCTTGAGGTTCGCATCGTGGTCTTCCGAAATCGATTTCCTGAAGCCGACGTACAAATCCTTGACCGGCCAATCGGGCGGACCGGGTTCGCGGTTGCGCAACTCCAGGTAATCGACGCCAAGCTCGTCGGCAAGGTCCGCCGCCGCCCGTGTCAGGCACGCCTCGCTGTCCGGATCTTTTGCAACCACGCCCCCGTAGACGCAGAACGGCGTCGAAATCAGCGCGTGGCCAAACAGGCGACTCCGGATCTCGGCCAGCGGCAGGATGCCGGTAATCGCGCCATCGCGTTCGGCATACAGATAGTGGCAGTGGTGGCCAAGCCCGTGCTCGATGAGGTCGCACCAGGCCGCACGGTGGAAAAACGTCGCCCCGTTCGCGTCATCGACAAATGCGTCCCAGCGCCGGGTGTCTTCGCGCGTGAAGCGTCTGACGGCACAGGCGTTGGCGGGATGGTTCTCGTTGACGTGGTCCAGCATGCCGCATCCTCTCTCATTGCGCGCCGATTCGGGCATCCGCGAGTGCCACGACCGGATACTTCGCATCGGCGGCAACAGGAAACACGCGATCCATCCGGTCGAACCGGAAGTCACGCAGCAACCGTCCCACACGTGGCGCCATGCGCTTCAGGTTCAAATAGTGGCGCGTGCGGTTCCTCAGCGAGACGCCCGGCACCCGCGGCTGGCCGGGATCGACCTCCCAGGGGTGGAAATAGAAAACGGTCGGACGCCGCTCCTTGCGATTGACACGCTTGAGCCCACGACTGAACAGCGAATAGGGCAGCAGCCGGAAAAATCCGCCGCCGCCGCAAGGCCAGTTGCGTCCCCACAATCGCACCGTCGTGGCCGGCACTTCCAGCAATCCGGAAGGGCCCGCGACGAACGCAAACCGCGGTGCCTGCGGCATCCCGTACAGGTCATGCCGGATCGGAACGATGCTGGAACTGTATTGATAGCCTGCTTCGCGAAGTTCCTCGTGCGCCCACAAGGTGGTGGGACCGATGGACCAACTCGGCGCACGGTAGCCGTGCACCGGCGTGCCGCTGATGTCTTCCAGCAGCTGCTTGGTACGAACGATGCCTTCGCGGAACTGTCCGCGATTGATTTGCGTGAGCCGCTCGTGCCCGAATCCATGACTCGCAATCTCGTGACCCGAGGCGGCGATGTCGCGCACCAGCGCGGGGCAGCGTTCGGCGACCCACCCGAGCGTGAAGAAGGTTGCGTGGACGCCGCGGCTCTCGAAAAGCTCGAGGATGCGCCGGGTGTTGGCTTCGACCCGCACGGGCCAGCGCTGCCAATCTTCGCGTCGAATGCAGTTTTCGAACGCCGCGACCTGGAAATAATCCTCGACATCCACCGTCATGGCGTTGGTGATTTCCCCGGATTGGGGCGACGGCGTGTTCATCTTTGGCGATCCCCACGGCGGCTCCCACGGTCAGGATCCGTCACGAAGTCGTCATTCACCGTGCCCAAGTGTTCCTCTTCGGGCTGCACGGCCGCTGGCTCAACAGGAGTCGGCGGTGACCCCCCCTCCAGGATTTGCTTGAGGCGCTGTTCTTCGCGCATCAGTTGCAACAGGATCTTGTTGCGCTGGTGCTCAAGCGTGGCCAATTCGCTTTCGTGTTCCGCGGGCGAGGCCGCGTGGACGGCTGCCACGCCACGCAGTGGAACCGTGGGTTCCAGCGTCTGCGGCACCTCCGGCATTTCCTCGGCCAATTCCTTGAGCACGGTGGTGAGCGCCGCCTGGTCCAGGGCGTGCCGCTCTTCGAGATAGCCAAACAGCAGCAATCTGTCCATGATCTGGTTGATCTTGCGGGGAATGCCACGACTCGCCTGGTGGACGCCGCCGAAGATCGCGGGATCGAGTCGCGGATCACTTTTCCAGCCGACCGCGTGCAGGCGGTGCAGGATGTATTCCCGGCTTTCGTCGAATTCCATCGGCTCCAGCCGGAACGTCGCGATGATCCGCTGGCGCAGTTGTTCCATGCGGTTCGCCACGATGACGTGCCGCAGATCGCTCTGGCCGACCAGGAATACCTGGAGCAGCGCACGCCCGCGCTGCTCCAGGTTCGAGAGGATGCGCAGCATCTCGAGCGCCGCCGGCGTGAGCGTCTGGGCCTCGTCCACTACAAGCAGGGTGCGCGAATGCCGGGCGCTTCGCGCCACGAGGTGTTGCTTCAGATCGTGCAGCAAGGCCTCCTTGCTGCGACCCTCGAACGGCAGGTTGAGTTCGGACGCGACGGCCGGCAAGACATCATCGCTGTCGAGATTGGCCGACGCGATATTGGCGATCGTGACGTTGCGATGGGCAAGGTCCTCGAACAGCTTCTGGAGGAGCAGGGTCTTGCCGGTTCCGACGGCGCCGGTGATCATCACGAAGCCTTCACCCTGCTCGAACCCGTACATCAGGTACGACATTGCGCGCTTGTGGCTTCTGCTGGGGAACAACATGGCCGGGTCCGGCGTCAACCGGAATGGCTTGCCCTGGAACTTGTAAAACGCTTCGTACATGTCAGTCCTTGAACAGGTGTGTCCATTCCACGTAGATCACGTTCACCCGGTAGCCGTGTGCACCCGGGATCTCGTCATACACATTGCGGGAGTCGTTGCGCAGACGGATGCTGCCAAAGTTCCTGGGATCGTACTGGTGCACCAGTGCGAGTTGCGCGTAGTACGTGTAGTTGACCTGCCCGGTCAGGTAGCGATAGCGCTGCCAGCCGAGCGTGGGCGTGAAAGTGGTGTTGGGCCCGAGGTTGAACAGCCATGACGGGCTGGCGTTGGCGACCTTCTCCCGCGCATTGTCCAACTGGAAGTAGCGGCGCGATTCGTCGTACAGCAGCAGCGTCAGACGACTTTTCGGCATTTCGTAGCTCGCCGACACCGACGCACGCTTCATCAGGTACACGCGACGGTTGGTCAGCGAAGGCAGGTTGATGTTCGAAGGCGGGATCACCGTACCGATACCCAGGCCCAGCAACTGCTGGTTGAGGTCCGTCGGCTGCTCCACGTAACTCACCGTGGTCGTCAGCAGCGCGGCGTTGTGGGTCCAGGAAAGCTCGCCGCTGCGTCCGAAGAAACGGTGGCCGACCTTCACGGTGAAGTTGTCGCGATTGGTGGTCCACTGGACACCCGCGTCCCAGAAGCCGGCATCGAGCTTGCTGGAGCTGCCGTCGGGCAGGTACTTGTTCTCCCGGCCCACATCAGCCATCAGGCGCGCGTACGGGCCGACCTGCCGGGAAATCCCGGCTTGCGCGCGCGCAAAATCGGAGCTTGGCCCGGAGTTGGGATACAGGCGCTGTTCGCTGTAGCCGGCATTCCAGCCCCAAGTCTCGTACTCGGGGCTGGTCAGGCTGAACTGCACGCCGCCGATGTTGACGTTGGACAAGCCGGCCAGCGCACCTTGGCCTTCATCGGGGATCCCGTTGCGGTTGTACATCACGCGGCCGCCGGTGAAGCGCAGCAGCATCGTCCCGACGCGCCCGAGGTCCTGGGTCCAGTACGGACTGACCGTCGCCATGGCAACGTTCGCTTGGTTGCCGTTGAGGAAAAACGTGCCCTGTGCGGAAGGCAACGCGCTGTTGATGATCTGGCGGCCATAGCGGGCCATGCCGTCGATGAACAGGTGCCCCGGCAGGACCGCCAGTGTCGCCTGCGTGTCCAGTTCCTGACCCAATTGGTTGTGGCCCGCCTGGCCGGCATACAGGTAACCATTCAAGGTGTAATCGAACGTTCCGTAGAACCGGGGGCTGGCCCACGCGGACTTGATGAACGGCCGGACCACCGTGATCCAGCTGTCGTTGCGTGGCGTCCCCGGCGCGGCGAGCTTGACGTTGTCGGTATAGAGCTCTCCCAACGTGACCCCCAGCACCACGCCGGGATCCCCGGGTGTGGGCTGCGGGATCACGCCCGGCGCCAGGTCTTGCGACGCGCCGTTCGTGTCCCCCTGGGGCGGATTCGAAGGTGGCGGCTCGATACCCGCGTCCTGCGCGGCGGCCGCGGCCATCCAGCCAGTCAAGACGATCGTTGACAAGATCACCGGGGCCGACAACCTGCGCATGCGAGCCTCCTGTCAAGTGCCTTGAAGCTTGTCGCGATGGACCGACTGTCCGTGCCGTCCGTAATAACCGTAGTAGGGGTTTTCGGTGGCGGGCAGGCGGCTCTTGTTGAGGATCAGACCGACGTACTGCGAGTCGCCCAATCCATCCAGTGCCGACTTGACTTCGTGCCGACCCGTGTATCCGGCGGCCACCACCACCACCACCTGACCCATTTGCGGGACGAGCACCCGTGATTCGGACGTCGCGAGCAAGGGCGAGGAATCAAACACCAGGAGACGTTGCCGGGAACTGGCACCAAGCTCATCGAGCACCAGGCCCATGCGCCGGCCGCCGAACAATTCCGCGGCCAGTGGGTGACGCTTGCCCGCCGGCAGCACCATGAAGTTCGGTACGTCGGTGCGCAGGATCGCGTCCGCGGGCCGGCGCCATTCGTCCACCAGAATATCCATCAGGCCCGGACATTCATCGAGCCCCAATGTGCGGGTGACGTCGGACTTCGGAATATCCGCGTCCACCAGCAGCACCTCGAAATCCGGCTCGCGCGCGAGGCTCAACGCCAGGTTGAACGCGGTGAAGGTCTTGCCTTCGCCCGGCACGGCGCTGGTCACCAGGATGCGCTCTGCAAGCTCGGGCGCGTTCGCGCTTTTGCCGATCACGTTGTTCAGCAGCGGCAGCTTGGCGCGCCGCACTTCATTGTCCAGCCGGCCGAATGCTTCGTCCTCGGAGGGCAGCAGGCCGGCCCGTACCAGTAGTTGCTCGTCAATGTGCACCACCGTTCCGCCATCTGGATCGCGGGGAGCATTTCTTCGTTGCTCCTGCACTCGCTCGACGGTGGTCCCGCCATGCGCCGTGACGATTTCTTCTTCGACCTGCGGCAACTCCAGCCGCTCGACGGGTTGCAGTGTCCGGAGTTTCTCGGCCGCCTTCTCGACAGTGCTCATGTAGCCTCCAGGACAAACAGATGCTGCATCAGGTTGGCAAGGTGCCCGTTGAACGCAAGGCCAATCACCAGCACCACCGCCAGCAGGCCGACGCCGGCGCAAAACCCGACGATCTCACGCCGCCTGCGCTCACGTCGCGCCGAGGTCGCAATGATGCTGAAGGTGCCGATCACGGGGAAGTCGCCGAACTCGCGCAGGGTCTTGAGGCTGAGGAAAACCGGCTTGATCTTGTGCAGGAAGAATCCGAATGCGCCGCCTATCCCAAGCGCCAATATGAATACCCCCAGCAACATCAGCCCACGCTTGGGGCCGTCGGGAAGCAGCGGCACGATCGGCGGGCTGATGACCCGGAATTTCAGGTTGTTGCCGCTTTGCGTGGCATCCTGCGAGAGCTGCGCGGTGTTGAGGCGCGCCACCAGTTCGTCGTACTGCTTCCTGGTGACGTCGTAATTGCGCGTAAGCTGCTGCAACGTCACCTGTGCGTCCGCGATCTTGTCGGCGTTGCTCTTGAGGTCGGCGATCTCGCGTTTCTGCGCGGCGACCTGTGCGGCCAGGCTGCGCGCGCTGAAGTTGTTCGCCGCCATTTTGCCGGTGCCGTCCGGCGCTTCGGCGGCCACCGCACTGCCGGGGTGCCGTCGTATCGCCGCCCGCCTCGCCTCGAGCTGTTCGATCATGCGGCGCGTGGACACCACGTCCGGATACTCATCGGTGTACTTCAGCAGCAGATCGTTGAGCTTGTCCTTGTACGAGGCAATCTGTTTGTCGATGTCCTGCGTGCCGGAACCGGCGCGATGGATCGGCCGCCCGGCCGCGGCGGCGGCATATTGGCCCTCCAAATCCTGCAGCCTGCCCTTGGCGGCCTGCAGCCGCGTGGCATAGTCCGCGCCACCCGGGCCCGGCAGGTTACCCAGATTGGCCTTCTTGAAATCCGCGAGTTTCTGTTCCGCGTCGTTGAGGCGCTTGTTGTAACCGTCGACCTGCTGTTGCAGGAAATCCTGAGCGGACACGGTGGCCGCGGTGTTCTCGCCCAGCGTGTCATTCATGAGGACTTCGACGAACGCCTGCACGACGCGCTGCGCCATCGCCGGATCGATATCCGAATAGCTGATTTCGTAGAGGTCCTTTGCGCTACCGTCCTTGACCTTGACCACGGCGCCGAGCTTCACCAGCAACGCGTCCTTGCCCGCGGGCGTGGTGGCACGCAACGACAGGCCGGTCTTGTCCGCGACCGTTTCGAGGTTGGGACGCGCAAGCAGGGTTCGGGTAATTACGTCAAGGCGCGCACGCGGGTCGGGCTGCATGGCGATGCCGCGCAGCAACGGGTTCGTCAGGGCGTTGGTGTCTGCATAGACCTGGGCGCTGGACTCGTACTTGTTGGGCAAGCTGAACACCAGCAGTGCACCCACGATCATCACGCTCCACGCGAAGATGAGGGCATGCCAACGGTAGCGCCATGCAGCACGCACTTCCAGCATCACCTGCTGGAACAGTTCGTGGAAATCGATGGATTGGTTTTGCATCGTGCCCTTCCGATAACCGCTTGAGTGCTGCTACTGTCCTGTCCCGTCCCCGCACCTGCAGCATCAAAACAACGATTGGGGAATGATCAGGATGTCGCCGGGTCGCATTGCGATGTTGTACTCGACCTCGCCATTCATCAGCGACGCGAGCCGCACCGGAATGGTTTCTTCTTTGCCATCGGGCAGATGCCGCACGACCTTGGCCTTGTTGCCCGCGGCAAACTTGGTGAGACCGCCGACATCGATCATCAGGTCGAGTACGGTCATGCCGTTGCGATAGGGCACCGACTTCGGTGTCACGGCTTGTCCAACCACCCGCACCTGCTGGGCGTAGGCGCCCACGAAGCTCTTGACGATCACCGTCACCAAGGGCGACCGGATGTAACGGCTCAGATCCTTTTGCAGATCCTCGGCCAATTGGTCCGGCGTTTTCCCGGCCGCCATGATCGACTGCACCAGCGGAATCGAAATGCGTCCATCGGGACGCACCGGCACCGTCGTCGTCACGGTCGGGTTGTCCCGCACATAAATCTCGAGTGCATCGCCCGGCCCGATGATGTACCGCTCGGCCGAAGTCGTCGGCGTGGTCGGTTGGGTCACCGTCGGCAGGTTGCTGCATGCCCCCAGCAACGCCGTCATGGCCACGCAGAAAAGCGCCTTTCTCAGTAGCGACTTCACTTGTTTGTCCTCCCGGTTTCAACGCCCGAACATCGATCACCCCCCGGCTCGGAAACGCCGGGTTCGCATACGGTCCACAGCCATGCAAGAAGCATCACGACCGGGCAGCACGACCGGATCGTGCATCCAGGTTGATTGCCAAGGCACAAGTGAAAGTGCCGGCCTTCCGTTCCGGACGACCTGAAGCAACCAAGTGATCGGAGGCGTGCGCGCAGCAACTGCACCGGCCGCGCTTCCAACGATCCTTGTCAAAAGCAGGGATTCACGTGCCTGACTCACTTCTAACGGCCAGTTCTGCGGTCGACATCAAGGCCTGGATGCGAAGTGCTTTATACCATGAATGTGATGTATCTCACATTTTTGACCACTCCCGAGACCCTTCCATGAATGACGCGTGCACAAACCATGCCTGATCGGCATCGTCATGCTGTTCGGGACTTGTGTCCTGGTCAGCACTCATCGTCTCGCAGAGCGTCGTTCAGGTTGATGGCCAGGGGTACGGGAGCCGTCGTCCCGTTCTTGTGTTCCTGAAGCCCGCCTGGGCCACCCCGAGGTTGCCCAACGCCTGCATTGACGCTGGCAAGGAGGCGTGGCGTAATCGGGAGTGCACCTTGATCTGTTCCGACGCAACTCCCGCCCTCGCCCCGACGCAAGTCAGGCGGGCATTCCTGACCCACAGCCGTTGCGCCGAAAAACCGCATGACCGATGCTGCCGACCAAGCCCACTCGATCGATCCGCAGCTGTTCCGGCGGGTGATGGGCCGTTTCGCAACCGGCGTGACGGTCGTGAGCTTCAAGCGCACCGGCCAACCTGTCGGCATGACAGTGAATTCGTTCCTGTCGGTTTCGATGGAGCCGCCGCTGATCCTGATTTCGGTTCGCAAGGCGTCCGGTTTCGTCGAACATGTGCGGGTGGGCAGCCGCTTCGGCATCAACATCCTTTCCGAGCAGCAGCGGAAACTGGGCCCGCATTTCGCCAACCGACCGGAACCCGGCGCCAATGCACGTTTCCATGACCACGCGGGCACGCCACTGCTGGACGACAGCCTCGCGCACATCGTGGCCCGCGTGGTGGACATCCATCCCGCCGGCGATCATTTGTTGTTTATTGCCGAAATCGAACACCTCGCGCACGGCCCCGAGGCGCAACCACTTATCTTCTTTTCGGGCCGCTACAAGCAAATCCATGCACACGACCCGGCGGTGCAATGGAGCGCGGCCGACGGCTTATGATGGCCGAGTCGCCGCGTAGGCGAAGAAATCCACGGTACGCCTGCGCGAACAGGACAACAGCATCACGCCGCTGATCTGAGCGCGCGGCCTGGTTGGCAGATGCGGCCACGCGTCCCGATACGGAACACGTGGCCGAATGGTCGCAAACCCGGGACTCAGGACGCCGGCGGCGTCGCGCCGTTGAATTTCACCGCGGTCGCGCCGGTGATCGTTCCCGCGACATGCGCCTGGTCGTTGATGTAAAGCTTGACCGGCCGCTCGAAGGTGAGCGGGCCATTCACGGTGGCACCGGCGCCGATGGTGATCGTCGGGATGTTGTCGCTGGCGAAGTGGATGCCGAAGATGCCGTTGTCCTTCGGCTTCACCACCTTGATGCCACCGTCCACCACCGCGTTGCCGGTGATGTCGATGTCGCCATTGACGGTGGTGATGCCCTGGCCGACGTGCGCGCCGTCGATGGTGATGTGGCTGTTGACGTTGGTGAGCTTGCCGTTCACCGCCGAACCGGCGGCGAGATCGAGCTTGCCGTTCACCGCGGTGACGTCGCCGGACACCGTGGCGTTCTTCTCCAAAGTCACGCTGCCATTGACGGTCTCGAGGCTGCCGGCCGTGGCGTGCTCGCCGAGCGTGATGCCGCCATTCACCGTGCTGGCGCTGCCCACCTTGGCGCCCTCGGCCAAGTGGATCGAGCCGTTGACCGTCGAGGCCTTGTCG
>Ga0207647_10000376_pt1 | contig 36290 bp, 33 predicted proteins | sample KBSCornC2_FD_184295 | JGI IMG/M metagenome (GOLD analysis project Ga0207647, IMG submission 184295) | Corn rhizosphere microbial communities from Kellogg Biological Station, Michigan, USA - C2 (SPAdes) (version 2) | ecosystem: Host-associated > Plants > Roots > Rhizosphere ... | reverse complement strand
GATCCGGTCGGGGCGAGCCGGCATATTCGGGAGATGCTGAAGCCCGACGGCACGTTCATGCTGGTCGAGCCGTTCGCTCATGACGAGCTGAAGGATAATCTCAACCCAGTCGGGCGCATGTTCTACTCGGCATCGACGATGATCTGCACGCCGGCGTCGCTTTCGCAGGAAGTCGGGCTTGGGCTGGGCGCGCAGGCCGGCGAGCGACGGCTTGCCGAGGTTTTGAAGGAAGCAGGCTTCACGCGAATCCGCCGCGCAGCGGAGACGCCGTTCAATCTGATTATCGAAGCTCGGCCTTGATCGCCAAGCAACGGCGGAAGCCCCCAGCCGGTTGACCTCGATCGACGGCGTGCCTAGTCGCGCGGGTCTTGCAATCAGGATGAGAGGTCATGCGCGCATTTATTTTTCCGGGGCAGGGCAGCCAGGCGGTCGGCATGGGCAAGGCGCTCGCCGATGCGAGCAGCGCGGCGCGGGAAGCGTTTCAGGAAGTTGACGACGCGCTCGGGCAGAATCTGTTTCGGCTGATGACCGAGGGGCCGGAAGCCGAACTGACGCTGACCGAAAATGCGCAGCCGGCCATCATGGCCAATGCCATCGCGACGCTGCGCGTGCTCGAGCGGGAAGGCGGAATCCGTATTGCCGACAAGGCGGCGTTCGTGGCGGGCCACAGCCTTGGCGAATATACGGCACTGTGTGCGGCCGACGCGCTCGATCTTTCGAGCACGGCCAAGCTGCTCAAGCTGCGCGGGCAGGCGATGCAGGCGGCGGTGCCGGTGGGCGAAGGAGCGATGGCGGCGCTGCTCGGCGTCGAATTCGATGACGCGGCTGCGATTGCCGAGGCGGGAGCCCAGGGTGATGTGTGCACCGTCGCCAACGATAATGCACCCGGACAGGTCGTGATCTCGGGTAACAAGGCAGCCGTGGATCGTGCGATTGCGATCGCCAAGGAACGCGGCAAGAAGGCGATGGCGCTGCCGGTTTCCGCACCCTTCCACTGCCCGCTGATGCAGCCCGCTGCCGATGCGATGGAGGAGGCGATCGCCCAGGTAAATCTGCGCGGGCCGCTGGTGCCGGTCTATGCCAATGTGACGGCGCAGCCAGTGGACGAGCCGGAGGCGATCGGCCGGCTGCTCGTCGAGCAGGTGACTGGCCTCGTGCGCTGGCGCGAAAGCGTGCTGGCGATGGAGCTTGCGGGCGTGACCGAGTTCATCGAATTCGGCGGCAAGGTGCTGAGCGGGATGGTCAAACGCATCGTCAACGAGGCGCAGCCGCTGAGCATCGTCACGATGGCGGACATCGAGGCACTGGCGAAAACGATCTGACGCCGCCATCGGCTGGTTCGTAGTCAACACGGTCACAGGGGAATGATGAGAATGTTCGATCTGACAGGAATGACCGCGCTGGTGACGGGAGCGTCCGGCGGAATCGGTTCGGCCATCGCCAAGGCGCTGGCGGGGCAGGGCGCCCGCGTCGCGCTGTCGGGTACCCGCGAGGATGCGTTGAAGACGGTCGCTGCCGAGATTGGTGGCGATTGCGTGATCCTGCCGTGCAACCTTTCCGATGCGGCAGCGGTCGACGCGCTGGTGCCCCAGGCTCTGGAGGCGCTGGGCGGAAAGCTCGATATCCTCGTCAACAATGCCGGCGTGACGCGGGACAATCTCGCCATGCGCATGAAGGACGAGGAATGGGATCAGGTGATCCGCGTCAATCTGGAGGCGGCTTTCCGCCTCATTCGCGCTGCCGCCAAGCCGATGATGAAGCAGCGGTTCGGGCGCGTGATCTCGATTACCTCGGTGGTGGGCGCGACGGGCAATCCCGGGCAGGCCAACTATGCCGCGTCCAAGGCCGGACTGGTTGGCATGTCGAAGGCGCTTGCGCAGGAGCTTGCGAGCCGCAGCATCACCGTCAACTGCGTCGCGCCGGGCTTCATCGCTTCGGCCATGACCGATGTGCTGCCCGATGCGCAGAAAGACGCGCTGCTCGGCCGGATACCCGCCGGCAAGCTCGGCGACGGGGCTGACGTGGCCGCCGCGGTGGCTTATCTCGCCAGCCGCGAAGCCGGTTATGTCACCGGCCAGACTGTCCACGTCAATGGCGGCATGGCGATGATATAGGCGCGCGGCCACTTGCAAGGAGGCTGTCGCGCGGTTAGTGCCACGCCAAACAATGCCTAGGGAAGGTAAATGGAATGAGCGAGACCGCTGAGCGCGTAAAGAAGATCGTTGTCGAGCATCTCGGAGTCGAGGCCGACAAGGTGACCGAGGACGCCAGCTTCATTGACGATCTGGGTGCCGACAGCCTCGATATCGTCGAGTTGGTGATGGCTTTCGAGGAAGAGTTCGGCGTCGAAATCCCCGATGATGCGGCCGAAAAGATTTCGACCGTAAAGGATGCGATCAGCTATATCGACAGCCACAAGGGCTGATCCCTCGGGGATCGCTTGAAACGAGGCTGAGGCCTTCCGAGCGGCTTCCCGACTTGTGCGGGAGGCCGTTTCGCATTCCGCCGCAGCCCGCGAGGAAGGAGTAGATGGCCATGCGCCGCGTTGTCGTGACCGGATTGGGGCTCGTGACCCCGCTGGGTGCCGATGTCGAAACGACGTGGGCGAACATCATAGCGTCAAAATCGGGTGCGGGAACGATTACCCGCTTCGACGCGACCGACTTCCAGACCAACTATGCCTGCGAAGTGAAGCCGGCCGATCACGAATATGGCTTCGATCCCAACAAGCGGGTCGATCACAAGGTTCAACGGCAGGTCGATCCGTTCATCGTCTTCGGTATCGATGCCGCCGGCCAGGCGATCGAAGATGCGGGACTGACCGAAATGAGCGAGCCGGAGCGGCTGCGCGCCGGCTGCTCGATCGGTTCGGGCATTGGCGGCCTGCCGGGCATCGAGAGCGAGTCGCTTGTGCTACACGAAAAGGGTCCGCGGCGGGTGTCGCCGCACTTCGTGCATGGGCGCCTGATCAACCTGATCTCGGGGCAGGTCTCGATCAAATATGGTCTCATGGGCCCCAATCATGCGGTCGTCACCGCCTGCTCGACCGGCGCGCACTCAATCGGCGATGCGGCGCGCATGATCGCCATGGACGATGCCGATGTCATGCTGGCCGGCGGTTCGGAAAGCGCGATCTGCCCGATCGGGATTGCCGGCTTCGGCCAGGCGCGCGCGCTTTCTACCGGCTTCCGTGACGAGCCGTGGCGCGGCAGCCGTCCCTATGACAAGGATCGCGACGGCTTCGTCATGGGCGAGGGCGCGGGCGTCGTCGTGCTGGAGGAATATGAACGTGCCAAGGCGCGCGGAGCCAAGCTCTACGCCGAGGTGGTGGGTTATGGCATGTCTGGCGATGCCTACCACGTCACCGCGCCGCACCCGGAAGGCTCGGGAGCCTATCGCTCGATGGAGATGGCGCTGAGAAAATCCGGCCTGTCTCCCGCCGATATCGATTATATCAACGCGCATGGCACATCGACGCCGCTCGGCGACGAGCTCGAGCTGGGCGCGGTGCGCCGTTTGTTCGGCAATGCGATCTCAACCGTCTCGATGAGCTCGACCAAATCGGCCATTGGCCATTTGCTGGGTGGCGCAGGCGCCGTCGAAGCGATCTTCTGTATATTGGCGCTGCGTGATCAGATCGTGCCGCCTACGCTCAACCTCGACAACCCCAGCGAGGGGGTGGAAGGCGTCGATCTCGTCCCGCACGTCGCGAAGAAACGTCAGGTGAAGGCCGTGCTCAACAATAGCTTCGGATTTGGCGGCACCAATGCCAGCCTGGTGATGCGGGCGGTGAACTGATCGCATGGCCCGGCGGCGAGGCCTGGGCAGAGGCGGGCTGCTGGTTGGTCTGCTGCTGTTCTGCGCAGTCCTTGCCGGAAGCTATATATACAAGATCTGGTGGGGCAGCGGACCGTCGCAAAGCCCCGCAATCGTCAAGATCGAAAGCGGCGCGACGGTACGATCGGCTGCGCGGCAGCTCGAAAAGGCTGGCGTTATCTGTTGCTCCGGCCGCTTCTATCGGCTGGCGCAGCTGTTCGGATCAAAGGATCCGATCCAGGCCGGCGAGTTCGAATTTCCCAAGGGCGTCAGCGCGGCGCGTGTGCTGGACATACTTCAGCATGGCAAGCCGGTTCAGAGGCTCGTCACGGTTCCCGAGGGCATGCCCTCGATTCTCGTTTATGACCGGCTGATGGCGGAGCCGCTCTTGACCGGCTCCATAAAGGTGCCGGCCGAAGGCTCCGTTCTTCCCGACAGCTATAACTTCCAGCGTGGCGAGACCCGGGCGGCGGTGCTGAAACGCATGCAGGATGCGATGGTGAAGGCGCTCGACGCAGAGTGGAAAACGCGCACGCCCGCCAGCGTTGCGAAGGACAAGCGTGAAGCGGTGATCCTCGCCTCGATCGTCGAGAAGGAAACGGCGCTTCCCGCCGAACGGCCGCTCGTGGCCGCCGTGTACAGCAATCGGCTCAAAGAGGGCATGCGCCTTCAGGCCGACCCGACCACCATCTATCCGATCACCAAAGGAAAGCCGCTCGGCAGGCGCATCCGCCGATCGGAGCTGGAGGCCGTGAACGGCTATAATACCTATGCAATGGCCGGGCTCCCGGAAGGGCCGATCGCCAACCCCAGCCGTCAGGCGATCGCCGCAGTGCTCGCTCCAGCCGCATCGAAGGCCATTTACTTCGTCGCCGACGGTAAGGGAGGCCATGTCTTCGCCGAAACTCTGGCGCAGCATCAGGCCAATGTGGCACGTTATTATGCCCTTCGCCGCAGCCGGGGGGAAATGTAGCTTGGACTGCAGGGAGATGTGCAGTCACTCTGATATTTGTGGTATTCCCTCTCATTCGGCACAAATTTTGTTGTCATTTTGATGTACTGACAATTGATCCTGAGAGGGTGGCGGTATTGTGTGCCATCGTCATGGTAATGACTTATCACTTATGGTAGTTCTAGCTTCGGTCTGCTGTTGAGTCGGAAACGGGGGCTATCATGAAATTGAAAGCGCTCATTCTTGCGGTGGTTTTGGGTATCGGGTCATCGGCGCCTGCCGCGAAGGTTCTGATCACCTATACCGGCACGGTCTCCGACGCCTTTGATACCAGCGGTGAATTCGGCGTCCCGAATAGCGATCTCTCCGGATTGCCCTATAAGGTGGTCTTTAAACTGAGCCCAAAGCCAGGAACCTTCATCTATAATGACGGAGTTTTTGGCATCACGAGCGGCTCCGGGGCGACAAACCCTCTTACGGCTACGCTCTACATAAATGGGCTGTCCCATTTTTTCACGCAGGAAGGAGTGGCGTCGCTAACCAACGGAAGCACCCTCGGTTCTGAGGATCGGGTTCTGCACCTGGTCAGGCTTAGTGTTGATCCATTTAATGGTTTTATAGAGCAGACGATCTTTTCCTCTGAACACGACTTCGTTTCATCAAGCGATTATGCCCACTCATTGAACTACAGCGTTCAACCCGGCGACACCACCGATGGTAGGTTTGGTATCAGCGGGAAGGGTGGTTTCACTGGAGGGTTTCTTAGCCCGGAAACGATCACGATTACATCCTTCGTGCCCGAGCCTGCCGCATGGGCGATGATGATCGTCGGGTTCGGATTGGTTGGCGGCATGCTGCGATACAAAAAGAACGCCTTGAAAGCCCGTCTGTAACGGCCGGCTTGTCCGGTCGCCCTGTGGTTTCCGCCCTGGTCGAATCATCGCCCAGGCGAAAGCGGGTCTCACCTTCTTGCAAACAAGGAGGTACCAGCTTTCTCTGGAATGGCGGCGGTCTGGCCTAACGCGGATAAACACCAGCCGCGATCACTGCAAAAGCAGTGGACAGCCGCAGGGCAAAGGAGCAGCGTGCGAACAATAAGGATGCCTCGCGGGGAACGGGCAGTGTTGAACTTGCGGGGCTTTCCCGATTTGCCGAGGCGTTGGACAGCCGGTCCACAATCGCTGCTTATCCAGGGCGCGGTGGCTTTTGCGGGCATTGCCGTTGCGGTCGGCCTCCGCTTGATCCTCGATCAAGTGGCGCCCGGGCTGGTTCCGTTCGCGCTTACTTTTCCGGTACTGGTGGTCGTTGGCCTCGTGGCCGGGGCATGGGCGGGCGCGATTACTTTGGTCGGCTGCCAGTTGCTGATCTGGTATGCAGTGCTGCCGCCTCGATTCAGCTTTGCCATCACCTCGTTGACGACGCTGCTGGACCTGTTGCTGGTGACGCTGGCGCAAATCGTACTGCTCTGGTTGGTTACTGCCTATCGCAGCGTGATGGAGCATGCCCAGCGTGAAAATCGGCAACGGATCGAGGATCTTTCGCTAGCGCTACGCGAGATCGATCATCGCACCCGGAACAACTTCGCATTGGCGATCGGCATGCTTGAAATCGAAGCGCGCAACGCTGAAGAGGCAACGCTTCGCTCCGGCCTCAATCGGGCCGCCGCTCGGTTGCAGGCCATTGCGGGCGCTTATAAGAATCTCGCGCTCAGCAGCGTATGCCTGGAGGTTGTTCGCCTGCACGACTATCTCAACGAAATGTGCGGGAGATTGCGTGAAGGAATGCTGTCTCCAGCGGTGAGCTTGCAGCTGGAGTGTGATCAGGTCACCGTCCCGCCTCAATTCGCCGTCCGCGTTGGGCTGATCGTCAACGAAGTGGTGACGAATGCAGCCAAGCACGCCTTTCCAGAGGGCGTTGGAAGCATCACGGTAAAGCTTGAGAAGAAGGCGGATCTGCTCTCGCTCTGCATTAGCGATGACGGCAGGGGAATCGACGCGGATGGACCCGCCTCGCGAGGCCTGGGAAGCAAATTGATCGCCATGCTGGTTCGTCAGCTCGCCGCGAAGATGCAATGCGAGACGCGCGGCGGCACGCACTATGAGTTCATTATTCCACATGAAGCAGGTGCTTGATCGCGACCGAGGCAGCTGATCGTTTAGGAACTGTAGGAAACGGCGGGGCTGGTGGAGCTGAGGGGAATCGAACCCCTGACCTCTGCAGTGCGATTGCAGCGCTCTCCCATCTGAGCTACAGCCCCGCACCCGCCGGGCGCTTCCTTTAGCCGCGCCTTTGACGCCATGCAATGGCTGTTCGGCCCTGTCGTTTTTGCTGAGTGCGATCGTTTCGATCACGACGGGCGGTTCGTCTTGCCTCTCTTCGGATCTGCCGTGCCCTAACGGAACGGCTCCGGAACCCAGGCATTTTGCTGTCATGCCCCCGCAACGACAGGAGGATGAGATGGGCTATGAAGGCCGTTATGAACGCAACGAACGCGGCCGTTCTTACGGAAACCGCGATTGGGACGATCGCAGCCGCTATGGCGGCGATCGGCCACAAGGCTATGACTATGAAGATCGCGGCTTCTTCGATCGGGCCGGCGACGAGGTGAGATCATGGTTTGGCGATGAGGAGGCGGAACGCCGCCGCCGCCGTGATGAACAGGAATATGGACGACGCTACAGCAGCGAGCGGAGCGATTACGGTCAGGGTCGTTCCGACTGGGATCGATCGGATCGCAGCGAACGCAGCAATCGCTACAACAGCGGTCGCGGCTATGCCGGATATGATACCGGCTCGCGCGGCGGTTATGGCTATGCGAGCGGCGGCGGCTTCGGCGGCGCCGAATATAGCGGCTATGGCACCGGCGGATCGACGTCCTATGCGCCCTATCGCGGCGACACCTATCGCGAGAACAGCTCTGATCGTTATGATCCGCATTATCATGAATGGCGGGCGCGTCAGATCTATGAACTGGATCGCGACTATGATGATTATCGCCGCGAGAATCAGTCTCGCTTCAACCAGGATTTCGGCAGCTGGCGCAGCAATCGCCAAAATCAGCGGGCGTCGCTCAACAATGTCCAGGAGCATCAGGAGGTCGTGGGATCCGATGGCGCCCATGTCGGGACAGTCGATCATGTCCGCAGCGATCGGATCATCCTGACGAAGAACGATGACAATGCCGGTGGCCGTCATCATTCGATCCCATGCAGCTGGATCAACAGGGTATCGGACAAGGTGGAGCTGAACCGCTCCGCAGCAGAAGCGCAGCAGGCGTGGAAGGATGAAGAACGCCGCGCCGCGATCGGCGGCCGCGGCGATGACAATTCCAATGGGCCGCATATTCTCGATCGGAGCTTCGCAGGCACCTATTGAGATTGCGGTCGATGGAAGTGACGGAGGCCCGGGCGAAAGCCCGGGCCTCTTCTTACGAGTGCGCCTCGGCGGAGAAAGTGTCGCAGGCTGCCGGATCGGCGGTGTCGAGCCCGCGCTTCAGCCAGTACATGCGCTGCTCGGACGTGCCGTGGGTAAAGCTCTCCGGCACCGGCCGCTGCCCGGCAGCCTTTTGCAGCGTGTCGTCGCCGATCGCCTGCGCCGCGCGCAGGCCTTCCTCGACATCTCCCGGCTGGAGCAGATTTTGATCGTTGGCGGCCCAGACTCCGGCGTAGCAGTCGGCCTGAAGCTCCATCTTCACCTGCTCGGCATTGCCGACGGCGGTGTCCCCGCTCTGCTGGACTTGCCGCACCTTGTCCGAAATGCCGAGCAGCGTCTGAACATGATGCCCCACCTCATGCGCAATGACATAGGCTTCGGGAAAATCGCCGGGCGCGCCGAACCGGCTTTGCAGCTCATCGAAGAAGGTTGTGTCGAGATAGATACGATTATCTTCAGGGCAGTAGAACGGGCCCATCGCCGATTGCGCCGCGCCGCAGCCTGACATTCCCGACTGGTTGTAGAACACAAGTGTCGTCGGCTGATATGTCTTGCCCATCTTGGCGAAGAGATCGGTCCAACGCCGCTCGGTCGAGCCCAGCACCTTGAGCGACATGTGCTGGATCTGGGTCAGCTGCGAGGCGTCCGTGCTGGTCTGCGGGCCGCTGCCGCCGCCCACCAGCCCGAGCGGGTTTCCTCCGAAAATCATCATCAGCACCACGACCACGACGATGCCGCCGATGCCGAAGCGGCTGCCGATCAATCCAAGCAACGGCAGTCCCAGCCCGCCGAAACCGCCGCCGCCGCCGCCCCGCTGGATTTCGAAATTGCTGCTTTCACTTTCGTCGTCGAGGCGCATGGCGGTTTCCTACTCCCGATGAGCCGGACAATGCGCGGCGGTTGGAAAGGATGCAAGCCGTGGCCTCAGCCCAGCTCTTGATGCACCGCAACATTGGGCGCAGAGAAAGGCGCATGGCCGACTCGGACCCGCCAAGGCGCCAAAGATCGATCTTGCCGTTGCCCGATCAGGTCGCGCTGGTCCTGCAGGGGGGCGGCGCGCTGGGATCCTATCAAGCGGGTGTTTATCAGGCCCTCGACGGCGCGGGGATCGAGGTCGACTGGGTCGCCGGCATATCGATCGGCGCGATCAATGCTGCGATCATCGCCGGCAATCGGCCCGAAGACCGGGTGACGAAGCTTCGCGAATTCTGGAACAGCGCGACCGCGCAGCTGCCCAGCTTCCCGATCTGGCCGGACGACAAGATCCGTGAGTTTCTGCACGAATGGGCAGCAGGATTCGTGGCGATGGCCGGTGTCCCAGGGTTCTTCAGGCCGAGGGCCTGGCCGCCGATGCTCGCGACGCCTGGCACCCCGGAGGCATTGAGCTTCTATGACAGCGCACCGCTGGCTGAAACGCTGGACCGACTGATCGATTGGGAGTTACTCAACGATGGCCCCGTCCGGCTTTCAATGGGCGCCGTCGACATCGAAAGCGGCAATTTCCGCTATTTCGACAATCGGCGCGACCGGATCGATACCCGGCACATCATGGCTTCCGGCGCATTGCCGCCAGGATTGCCGCCGATCGAGATCGACGGAAGCTGGTGGTGGGACGGGGGCCTGGTTTCCAATACGCCGCTGCAGGAAGTGGTGGATCGGCAGAAGAGCGACCTGCTCGTGTTCCAAGTGGACCTCTTTCCGGCTTCGGACGTGTTGCCGCGTACCATTCTCGACGTCGTCGCGCGCGAGAAGGAAATTCGTTATTCGAGCAGGACGCGCTTCACCACCGACAGGCTGCTGCAGCGGCGGCGCGAACGGCGCCTCATTCTTAACGTACTCGCCAAGCTCCCGCCCGAGCTCAAAGACGATCCCGACGTTGTCAAGCTTGTCGACCATGCCGAAGATCATGCGCTGAACGTCGTCCATCTCATCTACCGCGCCAATGCCTGGGAGGGCGGCGCGCGCGATTATGAATTTTCCAGGCGGACGATGGAGGAGCATTGGATCGCCGGTGAAACCGCCGTCGCCGCCACGATGCGCGAATCCGCGTTGATCGCCCGCAATATTCTCGACGGCAAGACCGCCGCATTCGATCTCACCCCCAAACAGCCTGGGAGCATGCCTCGTGTTTCTGAAAGGTAAGACTGCGCTGATCACCGGTTCCACCTCGGGCATCGGCCTGGGCTATGCCAAGGTCCTGGCGGCCGAGGGCGCTGCCGTCATGATCAACGGCTTCGGCGATGCCGCTGAGGTCGAAAGGGAGCGTGCGGCGCTCGCGGCGGCAAGCGGGGCAGGTGCGCTTTATTCGGCGGCCGACATGACCAAGCCGGATGAAATCGCCGCCATGGTAAAGGAGTGCGCCGACAAGTTGGGCGGTCCCGATATCCTGATCAATAATGCCGGCATCCAGCATGTCGCGCCGATCGAGGAGTTTCCCATCGCATCATGGGACGCGATCATCGCGATCAACCTCTCCTCCGCCTTCCATACGATCCGGGCGGCATTGCCGGGGATGAAGGCAAAGAAATGGGGACGGATCATCAACACGGCTTCGGCCCATTCGCTGGTCGCCTCGCCCTTCAAATCGGCCTATGTCACCGCCAAACATGGGTTGGCGGGGCTCACCAAAACCGTTGCCCTGGAAGCTGCGACCTTCGGCGTGACCGCCAATTGCATCAGCCCTGGCTATGTTTGGACGCCGCTGGTCGAAAAGCAGATCCCCGATACGATGCAAGCCCGCAACATGACGCGGGAACAGGTGATGAACGACGTACTGCTCGCAGGCCAGCCGACCAAGCAATTCGTCACGGTCGAGCAAGTCGCCGCTTTGGCGCTCTATCTCTGCCGCGACGAGGCTGCCTCGATCACGGGCGCCAATCTTTCGGTCGATGGCGGCTGGACGGCTGCATGAGGCGCGGATGGCGCGGCCTCGCAAAATCGGCGATTCTCCTGCTTTCAGCGATGCTGGCAATGTCTGCTGCTGACGCCGATATTCTGTCTGACTCTGTCAAGGGCGACATGCCGCGCTTGCTCACGCTGTACCGCGATCTTCATAGCCATCCCGAGCTGAGCCGTCAGGAAAAGCAGACCAGCGCGAGGCTCGCGAAGGAAATTAGTGGGCTTGGCTTCAAGGTGACCCCCGGCGTGGGCGGCGACGGCATCGTGGCCGTGCTGGAAAACGGCCCCGGCCCGGTCGTCATGCTGCGGACCGACATGGACGCCTTGCCTGTCACCGAAACGACGGGCTTGCCCTTTGCCAGCAAGGTGCGCGCGACGACTGCGAGTGGCGTCGAAACCGGCGTCATGCATGCCTGCGGGCATGATGTGCATATGACGAGCTGGGTCGGCATCGCCCGGCGCCTGGCGGCGACGAAGAAAATATGGTCCGGCACGCTCGTGATGATTGCCCAGCCGGCGGAGGAAATCGGTGCCGGGGCGAAGGCGATGCTCGATGACGGCCTCTACACACGCTTTCCCAAGCCGTCGGTCGTTCTGGCTTTCCATGACGGGCCCTTGCCTGCAGGCGTGATCGGCTACACCTCCGGCTATACCCTGGCCAATGTCGATTCCGTGGACATGCTCGTGCGAGGGGTTGGAGGTCATGGGGCCTATCCTCACAACAGCAAGGATCCGATCGTGCTGGCGGCGCGGATCGTCGTCGCGCTGCAGACGATCGTCTCGCGCGAAATCGATCCGGAAGACGCCGCCGTCGTCACGGTGGGCAGCATTCATGGCGGCACCAAGCACAATATCATTCCGGACGAAGTGAAGCTTCAGCTTACGGTGCGAAGCTTTTCGCCCGAAACGCGCACGCGCATCCTGGATTCGATCAAGCGCATCGCGCGAGGGGAGGCGATCGCGGCTGGCATGCCGGAAGACCGCATGCCTGTCGTCACGATACAGGACCAATATACCCCGGCCACATTCAACAGCGAGCCGCTGACGAGCGACATCATGGCGACGTTCCGCGATCGCTTCGGCGCCGATCGGGTGCGCGCGGTGCCCCCCAGCATGGCCGGCGAGGATTTTTCCCAATATCGGCTTGCCGATCCGGATCATGTGCAAAGCCTGCTCTTCTGGGTCGGAGCCATCCCGCAGAACGAATGGGACGCTGCGAAAGGCGATACGTCGAAGCTTCCGGGGCTGCACAGTCCGTTCTGGGCGCCCGATGCCGAGACAACGATATCGACCGGGATCGAAGCGATGACCACGGCAGCGCTTCACCTGCTCGCAAAGCGGTGAGCGCTGGCTGGTTTCGCTAGGTTCCAGTTACCGAGGCAATGGCCTGCGAGAGGGTCCGCATCGTGTAGGGTTTGGTCACGACAGTCGCGTCGCTAAAGTCGCTTTCCAGCCCGACGTTGCCATAGCCGGTGGTGAAAATGAATGGCTTGCCGGCTTCGCGGAGCACCTTGGCGACCGGAAGACTCATCACGCCATTCAGATTGATATCCACCAGCGCGAGATCGAAATCGCCGGCCAGCGCGCACTGCATCGCGTCATCGAAATTAGCAGCCTGGGCAACGACCTTGCAGCCGATTTCCTCAAGCATGTCCTCGGCCGTCATCGCGATCACTACCTCATCCTCGATCAGGAGAATGCGGAAGCTTTCGATCATTTGCTGGTCGCTCACTGCCCCTCCGGCAAAGTTGCTGAAATGTAACAGATAAGTCCTTCGGCGGGAAACTCAACGTGGACCCTCCCGTTGAGATCGCTGGCAAGTGCGCGCTCGATCATGCGTAGGCCAAACCCCTGGCGTTCGGGCATATGTGCAGCTGGGCCGCCGAACTCCCGCCAGGTGAAATTAAAGGCGCCATCCTGCTTCCGACTCCACCTGATCTCGACCCTGCCCTCGGGCACTGAGAGCGCACCATATTTGGCAGCATTGGTACCAAGCTCATGCAGCGCCATGCCGAGCGAGATTGCTGCTTGCGGTGCCAGAAAAACATTGCTGCCCTCGGCGCTGATACGGCCCACTGGGTCGGCATAAGGCGCGGTCGCATCGGCAACCAGCGCGGCAACGGTGGCACCTTCCCATTTCTCACGGGTCAGCAGGTCGTGACCTGCGGCCAGCATGCCTAGCCGCGCCTGAAATATGTCCTGTCCTTCGATCACGGTTCGGTTCTGCTTGAAACTTTGAATGGCGAGCCCCTGAACAAGCGCGAGCGTATTTTTCACGCGATGGTTGAGTTCGTTGATCAGCAGCTTCTGCTGCTCTTCGAAGGCGCGCTGATCGGTCACGTCGCGAGCGACCGCGTGCAAACCGATCGGGTTGCCGTCCGCATTGATTGTCAGCGCCGAATTCACGTCCCACTGCCGCACGCGGCCATACGCCGTGTTCACCGAAACCTCGTACCGCGTCATCCCGCCCTGCTGAAGCTTCTGTTGAAGCATGGCCGACGTCTTCTGAAACTCGTCGGGCTCAATGAACTCGCTGATGAAACGCCCGACGATTTGTTCGGCGGGCAAGCCGATCGCTTCTGCGGCGGCGGGGTTGCACGCAGTGAGGCGTTGATCGAGGTCGGCAGTGAAGATGATGTCGCGCGCCTGCTCGAAGATCAGCCGGTGGCGACGCTCGCTTTCGCCCAGCGCCATCGCGTTGCGGGCGCGGGTTACCTCCTGCCAGGTGCGTTCGGAAATGCTTCGCAGCATGCTGACCTCGCCAGGGTGCCAATGCCGAGGCTGGGCCTGTTGCGCGACCATGACCGAAGCGCACAAACCGTTGCGGATGTTCGGCGCCGCCAGCAGCGCCTCGGTTTCCATTTCAGCCAGCTGCTCGCGCGCACCGGGCTTGAGGCGGGGGTCGGCCCTTACGTCATTCACGGCCGCGATCTCGCCGTGGCGAAGCGACTCGTGAACGTCCTCGCCCAAGGTCGTCAGCGAAATGGTTCCGGCGATGGGCGGCAATGTTCCGCCCGCCCAACAGGCGTCGATCCGTAGCGTCTGTTGCTCGCGATCGACTTCGCCGTAAAAAATGCGTTCGACGTCGAGATAGGAGCCGGCGATCTCAAGGGCCGAAGACAGGACTTCGCCTGGCGTTTCCAACTGGCGTAGTTGGTCGGAAAGGGCCAGCATCAGCCGGCTTCGGCGCTCCATCAGGACGCGCGGCGTCGTTTCCTGGCCTTGATTGAACACGCCCGCGACCGAGCCGTCCTCGCCTGCGATTGGTGTAAAGCTGTAATCCCAGTAGGTTTCCTCCGGCACGCCGAAGCGTTTCATCGGCAGCATTTGGTCGCGCGTCACGAAGCCGCGGCCGGTCGTGAACACGGCCGAGAGCTGCGGCTCGATAACGTGCCAGATGTCGGACCATACCTCGCGCGCGCATCTGCCGAGCGCCCAAGGGTGCCGGGGGCCTGGGATGCTGCTCCATGCGTCATTGTAAATGAGCCGCATGTCCTTTCCCCAATAGATTGCGGAGGGAAAGGAACTGTTGAGGCAAATGCTCAGCGTCGAGCGCAAGGACTGGGGCCAGTGCGCCGGCGGCCCGAATGACGTCGCCGTCCAATCGAACGATCGGATGCGCTGCGCCATTTCACTGTCATTTGAAAGAAGCGCCCTGAACTCAGGCATCGCCTTGGTACGCCTATCCCCCCGTTGGCACGTATCAACGCAAGAGCGCGTTTTGCCCTAATGGCGCAAACACGGCAATCGCTATTAGGTTCCCTTGCATCTTCAAACTCTTGCATGCAGGCATCGAGCAGGAGGTATCGAACATAACAGGCCGCCATACAGGGACTTGATCGTCTAAGAGGATTAATCCACATGTTGATCTGTAAAGGATTGACAAATGAAGCTGCTCGTTGGTGCGCCTATCAGAAAGCTTCGCCGTGCCCATGGGTTGACTCAATCCGCAATGGCCGAGCGCCTCGAAATCTCTGCCAGCTATTTGAATTTGATCGAAAAAAACCAGCGCCCGCTCACCGCTGCGGTAATGCTCCGGCTTGCGGAGCGTTTTGACTTCGACACACGCGCGCTCGCCGTGGCTGAACCCGGTGGTGGGATGGATGCCATGCGCCGGCGGCTGGCCGATCCCTTATTCGCTGATCTGGAGATCGATCGGGACGAACTGGCCGAATGGCTATCGGCCGCACCAGGCGGTGCCGAGGCATTCGCCCGTGTATTTGACCGGCTTCATGAGGGCGGCGGCGCAGAACGGGCCGATGACACGGTGGATGTCGTTGTGGCGGCGCGGCGCGAGATCGAACGCTGGCGCAATCATTTTGGTGACCTTGATGAACAGGCCGAAGCGCTGGCCGATGAGTTGCGGCTGGGCGACGTCGATCTTTATGGCGCGATCCTCGAGCGTTTGCGGGTTCGCTACCAGATCACGGTTCGCATCCTGCCCGCCGACGTGCTGCCTGGAACCCTGCGCCGCCTGGACACCCACGCGCGGCAATTGCAGCTTTCCGAGATGCTCGATCCGGCGTCACGCACCTTCCAGGCCGCGTTCCAGCTCGGCTTGCTGGAAGCCAAAAGCGAAATGGACGCGCTGGTCGCGGGTGCGAAATTGGGCGAACGGCCAGCGCAGCGCATGTTCCATCGGCACCTTGCCTCCTATTTCGCGGCGGCGCTGATGATGCCTTATGGGCGGTTCCTGCGCGCCTGCAATCAAACCGGCTATGATTTCGAGTTGCTCCAGCGGCGGTTCAACGCGGGTTTCGAGATGATCGCTCATCGCCTGACAACGCTGCAACGCGTTGGCGCACGCGGGCTGCCCTTCTTCATGCTGCGCACCGACAAGGCCGGCGTCATCTCCAAGCGCTATGCGGGGGCGTCCAATGCGCCGATGGTGGATGCCAGGGGCCGTTGCGCCCTATGGGGTTTGCATCAAGCCTTCGATCGCCCAGGCGAGCTGGTCCGGCAGCTCGCGGAGCTTGAAGATGGCAGTCGCTGGCTCACATTGGCACGCACTGTAAGGCCACAACACCGATCCGTGGAAGGAATTACCGCCACCTTTTCGGTCGGGCTCGGCGTGGCCGCCGAGCATGCCTCCTCGCTCGCGGCAGCGCGGGGGGTGGATCTGAAGGGAGCGGCGGTCCCGATTGGCCTGGGCTGTCGCGAATGCCTGCGGCCACAATGTCCACAGCGTGGCGCGCCGCCAAATGGCCGCCTGCTGCTCTTCAACGAGCGTGAGCGCGGACTTAGCCCCTTTGTGTTCGCGGAGGATTAAGGACAGTTCTTATTGGAGCGCGGGATGGCTCCGCTCTTTCAGTTCGTCCACCAGCTTCTTCACATCCTGGCTCGCGCCTTTGGGAAGAATCAGCACTGCATCGCCGGTCGCGATTACGATCATATCATGCACGCCGACCGTCGCGATGGCCGGGCCGTCGCTATGGATCAGGCATCCGCTGCTATCAATGGCGATAACATCGCCGCGATGAACATTCTCGCCGATTTCCCTGGCGGCCAAAGCGTAGAGCGCGTCCCAGCTTCCGACATCGGACCAGCCCATTTCGACCGGCACGACGGCGACGCTCTGCGATTTCTCCATGATCGCATAGTCGATCGAATCCGAAGGGGATTGGGCGAAGCTTTTTGGTTCCGGGTGCAGGCGCTTGCCGCGCTTGCCCGCCGCGTCCATCGATTTGCGTGCGGCCGCCGCGATCTCCGGCGCGTTGTTGGCGAGCGCCGCCAGATAGGCGTCGGCGCGGAAGAGGAAGATCCCTCCGTTCCAGCTATAATCGCCAGACGCGATGTAGCTTTCCGCGGTGGCGAGATCGGGCTTTTCGACAAACTGGCTTGCCTCCCGCACGCCGGGCGCGAGCTCCGCCCCCATCCGGATATAGCCATATCCGATCTCCGGACCTTCGGGCCTGATGCCGAAGGTGCAGAGCCAGCCTTCGTTAACGGTCGGAAGCGCAGCGGCCACGGCCGCGAGGAATGCGTCCACATCAGCAATCACGTGGTCGCTAGGCATCGCGAGCAAAATGGCATCTTCGTCGATATCCAGCGCGGCCAGCGCGGCGAGCGCGATCGCCGGCGCCGTATTGCGCGCCGCCGGCTCGAGAATCAGCGTCGAATAGGCTATGCCCGCTTGCCGCAATTGCTCCTCGATCATTTCGGCATGCGCCATGTTGCCGACGATGATCGCCGGCTCGAAGCGTTCGGGATCGGCGCAGCGCAGCGCCGTCATCTGCAACATCGTGCGCTCGTCCGTGAGGCTCAGCAGTTGCTTGGGCTTGCTCGCGCGCGACAGCGGCCACAGCCTGGTTCCCGATCCGCCCGACAAGATGACCGGAATGATATGACGCGGCATGAGCTTCTCCCGTGAACTTGGCGCGCTCTATCAGCTTCGAAGTTGCCGGAAAATGTCAACCACGCCGCGTCTGAACAAATTCAGAAAATATTCGTCAATTTGAGCGACAGTCAGCGCCGGATTCCTTTACACCTCGCAACGGAGCAGCGAGCGCACGTGATCAGGCTGTTCAAGCATTATATACCGCGCGCCGTTTTCCTGCTCGGCCTGCTTGATTTCGCGCTGCTGTTTTTGGCGGCCGATATGGGGTGGAGGCTTCGCGTCTGGCAGCTTGGCAGCGCCGTGGGACCGATCGATGATCGGCTGCCACAGCTTCTGAGCTTCGCTGTCGCCCTGCAATGCGCCATGATTGCGGTCGGTTGCTACGGGGGCGAGGCGCTGCAGTCGATGCGCTTTGCTTTCGCCCGGCTGCTGGTGGCGGTTTCGCTCGGCGTGATTTTCATCTCGGTAATGTTCTTTCTGATGCCGGAGCTGACGCTGTGGCGATCGAATACCGTCTACGGCATGGCGATTGCCATCGTGCTGCTGTTTGCTGTGCGGCTCATCTTCGGGCGATTGTTCGGCGGCGATGCGTTCAAGCGGCGCGTCCTGGTGCTGGGCGCCGGTCCGCGCGCCAATCGTATTTCGGTGCTCGCCCAGCGTCCGGGCGCCAGCTTCATCGTCGTCGGCCATGTGGCGATGGGAGACGTCGAGCCGGTGGTGAAATCGGCGATTCCGCGGGGCGAGATCGGCAGCCTTGCCGACCATGTCCGCACCCTGGAAGCGGACGAAGTGGTGCTCGCGCTGCAGGAACGCCGGAACTCTATGCCGGTCGCGGATCTCCTTCACATCCGGACGATGGGCGTTCACGTCAACGAGATCTCAACCTTCCTCGAACGTGAAACCGGACGTGTCGACCTGCGCAGCGTTAACCCGTCCTGGTTGATTTTCTCCGACGGCTTCTCGTCCGGACGCCGACTCTCCACATGGTCCAAGCGGCTGTTCGACATCTTGGCCAGCATCATCGTGCTGATCCCCGGATTGCCGATCATCGCGATCACCGCGCTGCTGGTAAAACTCGACAGCAAGGGCCCGGCCTTCTTCAAGCAGATCCGCGTGGGTCATTATGGCGAGCGCTTCACCATCGTGAAGCTGCGGTCGATGAAAATCGATGCCGAGGCGCCGGGCGAGGCGATCTGGGCTGAAAAGGACGATCCGCGCATCACCAGGATCGGCCGGATCATCCGCAAGATCCGTGTCGATGAGCTGCCGCAAGCCTGGATGGTGTTCAAGGGTAAAATGAGTTTTGTCGGCCCGCGCCCCGAGCGACCGGAGTTCGTCGACGATCTGGCGACCAAGATGCCCTATTATGCGGAGCGGCATGTTGTGAAGCCGGGCATCACCGGCTGGGCGCAAATCAATTTTCCCTATGGCGCCAGCATGGACGATTCCCGCCAGAAGCTCGAATATGATCTCTACTACGCCAAGAACTACACGCCTTTCCTCGATATCTTGATTCTGCTGCAGACGGTACGCGTGCTGCTCTGGCCGGAAGGCGCACGCTGATGCCGTCCTTCGCTCTCATCGGCAGCCTCGGTCATATCGTTAGCGCGTTCCTGTTCGCTGGCATCGCGACCTGGGTGCTGTTCCACCCCGCCGGCGGCATGCAGCGGCGAGGTCTGGCGGCGGCCTCGCTTGCAACCCTGCTTTGGTCGGCGAGCGTGCTGGGGCAGGGCGAGCCGAGCGTGCTCGCCTTCGTCTTCGAAAGCTTGCGCAATTTTACCTGGCTCTGCTTCATGTTGCTGTTGTTGGTGCATGAACGCAGGGCCGCCTGGCACCCCGCCATCATCGTGCTCTACGCGTTGCTGGGATCGATCATCCTGCTTGAGATTGCAGTCGATCTGATCACGCCCGGCTTTGCCGGCAGCCCGCGCATTCTGGAGGCGATCGCCTTCGTCTCGATCGTGCTCAGGATGACTGTCGCGATCGGCGCGCTGGTGCTGGTGCATAATCTCTATACGGCCGCTGCCCCCGAAGCGCGCTGGGGCATTCGCCTGCCGATGGCTGCTCTCGCGGTCATGTGGGTGTTCGATCTCAATCTCTACACCGTCGCCTATCTGACGCAGAATCCGGTTGATGTGCTGTTCTCGGTGCGCGGCATTTTGATGGTGGTGATCGCCGGCATGATGGTGCTCGGCAGCCGCCGCAACACGCAATGGAAGATGCGGGTCTCGCGCGCGATCACCTTCCAGTCGCTCTCGCTGCTCGCGATCGGCGGCTATCTGGTCGTGATGATGCTGGTGGTGCGGGCGTTGAACCTCGCCGGCATTCCTAACATCCAGCTTGCGCAGATCACCGTGATCGTCGGCATGTCAGCGCTGGGCGTCGGGCTGCTGCCATCGCGGCGGCTGCGCGCATGGCTCAAGGTAAAGTTGCTCAAGCATTTCTTTCAGCACCGCTACGATTACCGCGTCGAATGGCTGCGCTTCACGGAAACGCTCGGCCGGCCCGACAAGAATGCTGCTCCGCTCGATGAGCGCGTGGTCAAGGCGATTGCGGATATCACCGAATCTCCGGGCGGCTTGCTGTTGTTGCCCGATGAAGCCGGCATGTTGACAGCGGCTGCGCGTTGGGGCTGGGCTGCGCTGGATGTTCCGTCGCAGGCTGGCGACCGTGCCTTTACGGACTATTGCGAACGCTCCGGGCGGATCGTCGAGCTCGATGGCGTGCGCCAGGGAAAGGCGGCGCATGCTGGCGAGGCTGCGATCGTTCCGGAGTGGATGGTGGCAACGCCGCGCGTGTGGGCGGCGGTACCGCTGATCCATTTCGAACGCTTGGTCGGTGTGGTGGTGCTTGAGCGGCCGCTCTTGGATCGGATGCTCGATTGGGAGGATTTCGATCTGTTGCGGCTCGCCGGACGGCAAGTGGCGAGTTATCTTGCCGAAGCGCGCGGGCAGGAAGAGCTGCTCGATGCCAAACGGTTCGACGAGTTCAACCGTCGCTTCGCCTTCATCATGCACGACATCAAGAATCTGGTGAGCCAGCTTACCCTGGTCGCCCGCAACGCCGAGCGTCACGCCGATAATCCCCAATTCCGGGAGGATATGGTCGCCACGCTCAAGAATTCGGTCGTGAAGATGAACGATCTGCTGGCACGGCTCTCGCAGCACAATCGCGGACGCACCGACGAACCGCGGCCAGTATCTCTACGCAGCATTGCCGACGCAATCGGGGCGAACAAGCGGGGCGGGCATCCCATAGCTGTCGAAGGGCGGGCCGACGTGCTCGCGCTTGCCGACCCGCTTCGGCTTGAGCAGGCGATTGCGCATCTGGTCCAGAATGCGATCGACGCCAGCGCCGCCGACGTGCCTGTGACGATCAGTATCGAACGACGGGAGGGCGATGCGATCCTCACCATTAGCGATCGTGGCAAGGGGATGTCTGCCGAATTCATCCGCAACCGCCTGTTTCGTCCCTTCGCTTCAACCAAGGAAAGCGGCTTCGGCATCGGCGCCTATGAGGCGCGGGCGCTGATCGCCGCGATGAACGGCCGGGTCGAGGTTGCCAGCTGGGAGGGGCGGGGGAGCCGGTTCAGCATCATATTGCCCGCGATCACGGAGGACGCTGTGGCCGAAGGATCGAGGAAGCTCGCATCATGAGCAACGCACGTCCTATCCTCCTGATCGTCGAGGACGACGAAGGGCTGCAACGCCAGCTCCGCTGGGCCTATGACGATTATGAGGTGGTTTCGGCCACGGATCGCGCGAGCGCGATCGATGCGCTGCGCCTGCACGAGCCGGCCGTCGTGACGCTGGATCTTGGCCTTCCGCCCGATGCCGATGGCACTAGCGAGGGGTTCGCCACGCTTGCGGACATCCTGGCGCTCAAGCCCGACACCAAGGTGATCGTCGCTTCCGGCCATGGCGCCCGCGAAAGCGCCCTGCGTGCGATCGCCGGTGGCGCTTATGATTTCTATCAGAAGCCCGTCGACATCGACGAGCTCGGCCTCATCGTCCAGCGCGCTTTCCATCTTCATGCGATCGAGCAGGAGAATGTGCATCTGGCCCAGAATGGCGGGGTTGGACGCGACGCGTTGGGCGGCATCATCACCAATGCTCCCGAGATGCTCAAGGTCGCACGTACGATCGAGCGGGTCGCGCCGGCTGACGTTTCGGTGATGTTGCTTGGCGCAAGCGGTACAGGCAAAGAGTTGCTTGCCCGCGGCCTGCATCGGTCGAGCCCACGCCGTAGCGGCGCGTTCGTCGCGATCAACTGCGCGGCGATTCCTGAAAATCTGCTCGAAGCCGAATTGTTCGGTTATGAAAAAGGCGCGTTCACCGGCGCGATCAAGACGACCGAGGGCAAGATCGAGCAGGCCGCCGGCGGCACGCTCTTTCTCGACGAGGTCGGCGACATTCCGCTGCCGCTGCAGGTCAAGCTGCTGCGTTTTCTGCAGGAGCGGGTGATCGAACGGATCGGCGGCCGCAAGGCGATACCGATCGATACCCGCGTGGTCTGCGCCACCCACCAGAATCTGGAGGCCATGATCGCCGAGGGCCGTTTCCGCGACGACCTCTATTATCGGCTGGCCGAGATCGTAATCCGAATTCCGGCGCTGGCGGAGCGTCATGGCGATATCACGCTGCTGGCGCATCATTTTGCGCAGCGTTTCGCCGCCTCGCTCAATCCGCAGGTGAAGGGGCTTTCGCCGGATGCGCTGGCCGTGCTGAGCGATTGGAAATGGCCCGGCAATGTCCGTGAGCTCGAAAATCGCATCAAGCGCGCGGTGATCATGGCCGATGGCAGGCTGATCACGGCCGCTGATCTCGATCTGGGCGAGGTGCAGGACGATGGCAGCTTTCTCAATTTGAAGGCTGCACGCGAAGCAGCCGACAGAAAGGCAATCCGCCAGGCATTGGCGCGCACCGAGAACAATATTTCGAACACCGCAAAGCTGCTCGGCATCAGCCGCCCGACGCTATATGACCTTATGAAGCAGTACGGATTGCAGCCTTGATCCTGCGAGCGCTGCTGATGGCGGGTTGTCTGCTGTGCAGCGCTGCGCCCGCACTTGCCGATCGCGCCGAATCGATGCGGGACGTAGCACGCGCCGATGCTGCCTTTGCCCAAGGGCAGCCCCGTACCGCGCGCGTGGAACTGATGAACGCGACCGAGGCCGATCCGAAGAATGCGATCGCATGGATGTATCAGGCGCGCATAGCGCTTACGCTTGGCGACGGTGCAGCTGCGGAGGAAGCGTTGGATCGCGCCATCGGCGCTGGATATCGCGTAAGCCAGACGCTTCATTTTCGAGCGCATGCACGGCTGCTCGAACATCGCCCCGCGGACGCGCTGGCGATTGCCGTCGCGGACCAAGTGGCACCGGAGCATCGCGGCTATGCTGCGCGCTTGCGTGGCCGGGCATGCGCTGAGCTGGGCGACTATGCATGCGCCGAAAACGAATTTGCGTTCGCTCGCTCGATCACGCCAGCTGATCCCGCTCTGTGGGTCGATATCGCACACTTCCGCCTGACGAGCGGGGATCTGCAAGCAGCCATCGAAGCGGCGGACAAAGCCGTCACGCTCGCGCCGCGCAATGTCGAAGCGCTGGTCTACCGGGGCATGCTCGTGCGGGACCAATATGGCCTCGCTGCGGCGCTTCCCTGGTTCGATCGCGCGCTCGAGATCGACCGTTTCGACATCGATGCCCAGATCGAGCGTGCCGCGGCGCTCGGCGACATGGGACGCACGCTCGAGATGCTGGCGGCGACCCGCGCCGTGCAGGCGCTCGACCCCGGCAATCCGCGCGCCTTTTTCTTGCAGGCGGTGTTGGCCGCGCGTGCACGAAAATTCGCCTTGGCGGAGAGGCTGTTGGACCAGACGGGAGGCGCGCTCGACGGCTTGCCGGCCACGATGCTGCTGAAAGGGATAACCGCTCTTCAGCGCGGAAATTTGAGCCAGGCGACCGCGCAATTGTCCAAATTGCTCGAAACCCAGCCGAACAATATCGCGGCGCGACGCCTGCTTGCAGCGACGCAATGGCGCGGAGGCGATGTCCAGGGGGTGCTTGCAACCGTACAGGCCGGAGGCTCTGATTTCGACCCCTATATGCTGACGCTCGCCGGCAGGGCGTTGGAAGCCCGAGGCGATCGGCAGGGCGCTTCGGCCTATCTCGATCGCGCTGCTGCGGGCAACGTGTCTGCGCCGCCTTCGGCCCCTGCCGTCGATCCCGAACAGACCAGCGCGGACGCGCCGGCGCAAGCGGCGATCATCCATAATCTGATCGCATCCGGCAATGCGACGCAGGGGCTTCGGTTGGCGCTTGCGTTGGAACAGGCCAATCCCGGCGCGCCTGACGCACATATCTTGGCGGGGGATGCGTGGATTGCCGCCGACAAGCCTGCGCAGGCCGTTGCCGCATTCGAGCGAGCCGCCAATCTGCGTTTCTCGCGCGATGTCGCGCTGAGGCTGATAGCAGCGTTGAACCGTATCGGCCGCGCAGCAGAAGCATTTCGCGTGCTTGATCTGTTTCTGGCGCAGCATCCGGCGGATGTTCCGGCAAGGCTGTTGCAGGCCGATCTGTTGATGGCAAAGGCGAGGTTCAGCGAGGCTGCCAACGTGCTGGAAGGGCTGCAGAACAGGCTGGGTGAGCGCGACATTGCGATTGCCACCAATCTTGCCTGGTGCCGTTACCAGACCGGCCATGCCGAGGAAGCGCTGAAACTGGCTGGGCAGGCTTACGACATGGCGCCTGCAAACCCGATCGTTTCTCACAGCTATGGCTGGATACTCTTCCGATTGGGCGGCGACCGGAGAAATGCGATAGCGCTCCTCCGCCAGGCGGCGGCCCAGGCGCCCAACTGGGCATTGGCCAAAGCGCATCTCGCGCAGGCCGAAACTGTTCCCGGAACGCGATCGATCGGCTAGAGCCTTTCCCGGCAAGGCGGAATCGCCTTGCCGGACAAGAAAGGCTCCAGTTTCAAGAGCTGGAGCACTTCCCGGCCGAAAAACCGGTTCCCACTTTTTCGGGAAGTGCTCTAGAGCGCGCTCATGAATGATAAGCAGGGCAACCTCGCGCGCATCGCCGCGGCGCTTGAACGTATCTCCCCGCCGCCGCCCGCGGCAGCGGATCCGATGGCGGCACCGGCCTATCTGTGGCGCCATGGAAGCCTTGTCGCTGCACGCGATTTCGCGCCGCTGCCACTCGAATTGCTCACAGGCATCGATGCGCAAAAAGCTGCTGTGGTGGAGAACAACCGCAGGCTGGCCAATGGTTTGCCCGCGCATGACGTTCTGCTGTGGGGATCGCGCGGCGCGGGAAAGTCGGCACTCGTCAAAAGCTCTGTGGGAGCGTTGCAGGCTGAGAACGCGGCGATCGCGCTGATTGAAGTTGCGGGCGATCATATCGAGAGCCTTCCTGATCTGTTCGGCATGATCGCTGAAGTGCCGCGCGCTTTCATCCTTTTCATCGATGATCTCGGCTTTGCCGAAGGTAGCGATGCGCCGCGATTGCTGCGTTCGATGCTCGAGGGCGGTGCGGAGGCGCGCCCGGCCAATGCCCGGCTCTACGTCACTGCCAACCGGCGCCACATTCTGCCGCGTGATCTTTCGGAACAGGATAGCCCCATCAACCCGCGCGATGTGGTGGATGACAAGCTTGCCTTGTCCGATCGCTTCGGTCTCTCGCTCGGTTTTCACGTTTGCGACCAGCCGACCTATGTGGCGATGGTCGAGGCTTATGCAGCCCGTTTCGGCCTCAGCGTTGATCCGCAGGAAGCGATCAGCTGGGCGACTCAGCGCGGCAGCCGCTCAGGCAGGGTTGCCTGGCAATATGTCGTCGAGATCGCGGGCCGGCAGGGCACGAAGCTCCAACAGGCATAAGCGCCGAGGCGCACCGGATCCTCTTATGCAGGCCGCATCATCATCGCCCTGCGCATGAGGTCGGCGTTCACTCGGGCAGGAAATCCGGTACGGAGAGATAGCGCTCGCCCGTGTCGTAGTTGAAGCCCAGCACACGGCTTCCCTTCGGCAGCTCTGCGAGTTTTTGCGCGATCGCCTGAAGTGTCGCTCCGGATGAAATGCCGACCAGCATGCCTTCCTCGCGGGCGGCACGGCGGGCCATTTCCTTGGCCTGTGCCGGATCGACCTGAATGACGCCGTCGAGGAACTGGGTGTGGAGATTGGCGGGCACGAAGCCGGCGCCGATGCCCTGGATCGGGTGCGGACCAGGCGCGCCACCCGAGATGACTGGCGACAGCGTCGGCTCGACGGCAAACACCTTCAAAGCCGGCCAGCGCTTCTTGAGCACTTCGGCGCAACCAGTGATGTGGCCGCCCGTGCCGACGCCCGTGATGAGCGCATCGATCGGGCTGTCCTCGAAGTCAGCGTAGATTTCCTCGGCGGTGGTCTTGACGTGAACGTCAATATTGGCCGGGTTTTCGAACTGCTGCGGCATCCAGGAGCCAGGCGTTTCCTCGATGAGCTGGAGTGCCCGTTCGATCGCGCCCTTCATTCCTTTCTCGCGCGGCGTCAGATCGAAGCTCGCGCCATAGGCCAGCATCAGTCGGCGGCGTTCGAGCGACATCGACTCGGGCATGACCAGAACCAGCTTGTAGCCCTTGACGGCCGCGACCATGGCAAGGCCGATGCCGGTATTGCCCGAGGTCGGCTCAATGATCGTGCCGCCGGGCTTGAGCTTCCCGGACTTCTCGGCCTCTTCGACCATCGCGAGCGCAATCCGGTCCTTGATCGATGCGCCAGGGTTGGCACGCTCCGATTTGATCCAGACTTCGGCATCCGATCCAAACAGGCGCTGCACCCTGATGTGCGGCGTATTGCCGATCGTTTCGAGAATATTCGCAGCTTTCATGTGGCGGTCTCCGCTTGCTGTTGCACTGCCAGGCCCGGCGGCGGATCGAAGCTGCGCGCACGGCGCAGCTCCGGGAACCACCGTGCCCATAATATCGTCACTACGAGCGCACCGAAACCGCCAACGATAACAGCAGCCACGGGCCCTATCAGCGAGGCGATCAGCCCAGATTCCGCTTCGCCCAACTCGTTCGATCCGGAAATGAACAGGGTAGAAACGGCACTCACCCGGCCTCGCATCGCGTCTGGGGTATAAATCTGTACCAACGATTGGCGCACGAATACAGACACCATATCGCCAGCGCCGAGCACCGCCAGGCAAAACAATGAAAGCGGCTCGGAGCGTGAGAACCCGAAAACAATCGTCGAGATTCCAAACAGAGCCACGCCCCCCAGCATGATCGGCCCGACATTATGCCGGAGCGGGCGTATGCTCAGCCACAATGCAATAATACCCGCTCCGACGGCGGGAGCAGCGCGCAAGTGGCCAAGCCCTTCCGGGCCGGTGTGCAGAATGTCGCGCGCATATATGGGAAGCATAGCCGTAGCGCCGCCAAGCAGAACCGCGAAGAGATCAAGCGAAATTGATCCCAGAACAAGGCGATTGCGCCGCACATATCGTAGCCCTTCCACCATCTGCCGCCATGCCGAGCCGGAGCGGTCGGTGGTCGGGCGCGGCACCTTGCCGATCGTGAACAGGAGGAACAGAGCCGATGCGAATAGCCCTGCAGCCGCGAAATAGGGGAGCGAATGCCCAGCCGCATAAAGATAGCCGCTCAACGCCGGACCGACGATCACGCCAACCTGCCAGGCGGTGGCGTTGAACGCGATCGCCCGGGGCAGGATTTCGGGCGGCACGAGATTGGGTCCGAGCGCGCTGAACACGGGGCCGGAAAATGCTCGCGCAACCCCCAACAGCGCCGCCACCAAGAAGAGCGCGGGAAGGCCCATTGCATCCAGATGGTTGAGGACACCGAGGATCGCGGCGCAGCCGATTTGAAGCGCCGTAACCATCCAGGCAATCTGGCGGCGGTCGACATGATCGGCCACCCAGCCCACGACCAGCGTGAGCAGCAACAGCGGTAAGAACTGCACGACGCCGATCAGCCCGAGTCGAAACGCGGACTCTTTGAGCCCCATCGTTTGACGGGACAGATCATAGACCTGCCAGCCAATCGCAACGACCATCGCTTCCTGCGCGATGACTATTGCCAGCCGGGAGAGAAGAAAGGCGCGATAAGCTGGAAAACTGAAAGGGTGGGGAGGGCGCGTCACCCGCGCTCTCTAGGGCGAGAGCAACCATGTTCGCAATCGCGCAAAAGCATTGTCAGGCAAAGCTGAGGTTTCGAGCGGTGATTTTTAAGCGGAGTAACGCTTTGCAGTTGCCCCGCCGCATTCTAGTGGGCAAGGGGCACCCGGCAAACAGTCATGTCATGAAGGGCAATGGACAAGAACAGGATCCTCCTAGAAGCGATCGCGACCCGCAAATGCGTAGACGCGTCCTACAATCGCATGGCCGTGCAGCTCGCGCCGCATATTCTCTACACCCGACATGGCGACCTGTTCCTTGACGCCGTCACCGTGGAACGGGAAGGCAAGCTGCCGCGCGAGGTAAAGATCGGCACCTTCAAGCTGGCCGGGTTGGACGTGCGGGGTTTGATCGATCGGTCGTTCGAGGTGAATGAAGCGTTCGATCCCGCCAACGACAAATATGAAGGGGTGACGCTGTTTGTGGTCGAAGCCGCTTAGGGCTGCCTGTCAGATCGCGAGACGATCGCGCACGAGATGCATCGTCACGCGTAACCTCCTGCCTCAGTATATCAGCTGTCCTTTGCCGCTCTCGCGGCAATTTTCGCGAGCGGATTGGATTCCGCCTCCGAAACTTTGATCAATCTGTTCTTATCGCGGTGGATGAAAGGCTCGGCCTGGCCATGGACCGCGAGCGTCACCTCGCTGACATAGCTCCACGACCCATCAGGATTGAACGTGATATCCAGCCGGTACGCGTCGGTCCGGAAAGCATGTTCGAGAAAGCCGGTCGAGCAGATGCCATATTCGGTGTCGCCGCGCCTGGCCGAAACCGTCAGCGTGGTTGCATCGGGCGCTGCGTGGCCGCCGGCCAGCACGACTTGACCCCGCGGAATGGCCACTGACTGCATGATCAGGCCCGTAGCCGGCTCATAGAGCCAGTAGCCGACCTGATCGTGAAAGGTAATGTCCTCTTCTTTGGTGTTGATGTGGACGTGATAGCGGAGTCCATAGAGGAGCTGCGGACCATTTGATTGCGGGTCGATCGGCTCGAAAACGATCCGTTCCTGATAGATTCGTTCTTCCGGCCCTTCGGCCTTGGGTGCTCGATCGAGCCCCGATTGCGCTTCCCACGTTCCGGCAAGCCGACGCAGGGGGCCGAGATTGGCGAGCGCATCAGGATCGACATTTTCTTGCTCGGTGAAGATGTCGTCAGGAAATCCATCCATCGCTGCCCCCGTTACCAGTACGAAGCGGTGTCGAGCACCTCGCCGCCGTCGTCAAGTCGGCGATGTTCCTTGTAGTTTGATTGCCACTGCGCTGTACGCGGGGAACCGCACGGCATGTTCGCCCGTAAGGACATCAGTAGCGTTGTTATGAAAGTGTCACATCAGATGGATGCGTCCGGAACGAGAGGTGGAAGCGCTTCGCCGCCGCCACGCGTCGAGGAAACCAAAAGAGCCGGTGGTACGCCGAAGGGCCGCAGCCGGATGGTGCAGCCGGCGACAATAAAGACATTGGGCTATGTCATCTCCACGCTAAGCGTGGCCCTGCTCGGCATCGTTTCCTGGAAATCGGCAAGCGCCGACATACTGTTGATGCTGTGCCTGCTCGGCGGAATGGCGACCTCGATTACAGGCATGGCGCTGCGCTGGCTCTCCTATCGGATGGAGCAATGAGCTGCGCATATTCTGGCGATCGGTCCACAGGCCGGTCCATGGCCTTACTTTCGGTTGGGTTTGGCAGAGAGGAATGCCCGGACCATCGTGACCGTAGCTTGGGGATTTTCTTCCATGATCCAGTGGCCGCTGTTCGGAATGATGCCTTCGCTCACATTATCCGCAGCCGCGCGCATCACGACCGCCATTTGCGGACCGAACGACTTCTCGCCGCCAATCGCCAGCACCGGCATCTTGAGCTTGCCGTATTTGGTAAGCATGTTTCGGTTGTCCGCCGCATCCTGATCGAACGCAGCGAACTGCGCGAAACCGGAGTGCATCGCACCCGGCATCGCGTAAAGCGCGGCATAGTGCTGGCGCGATGATTCGTCGAAATGCGCGGGATCGGCGGAGAATTCGTTCCAGAACCGATCAAGGTAAATGCGCTCGCGTCCTGCAACCAGCCGTTCCATGTCCGGCCCGCCGAAGCGGAAGTGCCACAGCAGCGGGTTTTTGAGAATCTCTTCCCACGGCCCGACTCCGGGCACCGGCGCATCGATCAACACGAATTTGCCAACGCGATCGGGGTTCAGCATGGCGAAAGCGAAACCGACCATATTGCCGATGTCGTGAGTGACGAGATCAACCTTCCGGATCTTCAGAGCATCGAGCACGGCTGCGATATCGCCTGCCTGCGTTTTCTTGTCGAAGCCGCTGGCCGGCTTTGAGGAGAGGCCGAGGCCGCGTAGATCAGGAACGATCACGCTATGGTCGCGCATCAGATCGGCTGCCATCGGCGACCACATGTCGCCGGTCTCGCCATAGCCGTGAAGCAGCACCACCGCCGGCCCCTGTCCGCCGACGCGGACGTGGATCGTCGCGTCGTTGGTAGCGATCTCGCTTGTACGGAAACCGGGAGGGTAGGGCGGTACCTCGGCAAGCGCTGGAATGAGGGGAAGCAGCATTATGAAGATCGCGGTCAACGCACGGAGCATGCGGTTCTCCCTTGGATAGGAGCACTTGGATCAAGCGTATCGGTGCTCCCACAGACGCGGGTGCGCGCGGCCGTTGGCTAGGCCAGTTCCTGTTGCCTGGCGAGGTCTGGCTGGCCGCCGGCCGCGTCGCCTTCAATGAAGGCCAACAAGTCCGGATTGATGATGTCGGGATGGGTGGTGCACATGCCGTGGGGCAGGCCCGCATAGGTTTTGAGCGTGCCGTTCTTCAGTAGCTTGATCGAAAGCAGCGCTGAATCGGCGATCGGAACGATCTGATCATCCTCTCCATGCATGACCAGCACGGGAACCTCGATCGCTTTCAAGTCCTCGGTGAAATCCGTCTCGGAAAAGGCCTTGATGCAATCATAGTGCGCGGTGGCCGCACCCATCATGCCTTGCCGCCACCAGTTCCGGACGGTTCCTTCGGAAATTTGCGCGCCGGGCCGATTGAACCCGTAAAAAGGGCCGCTGGCGATATCTAGGAAGAATTGTGCCCGGTTCGCATTTTGTGCCGCACGGAAGCCATCGAACACTTCGATCGGGAGGCCGGCGGGATTTTTGCCCGATTGAACCATGATAGGCGGTATCGCCCCGATCAGCACCGCCTTGGCGACCCGACCGGGCTTGGCACGCGCGACATAGCGCGCGACCTCGCCGCCGCCGGTCGAATGGCCGATATGAACGGCATCATGGAGATCGAGATGATCGGTTAGCTCGGCAACATCGGACGCATAGCTGTCCATCTCGTTGCCGGTCCAGCTTTGATCGGATCGACCATGGCCGCGGCGGTCATGCGCAATCACCCGAAAGCCCTTGCCCAGGAAGAACATCATCTGATTGTCCCAATCATCGGCCGAGAGCGGCCAGCCATGATGGAAGACGATCGGCGTGGCACCCTTGGCGCCCCAATCCTTGTACCAGATCGTCGTGCCGTCAGCGGTGATAATGGTTGGCATGGCAAGCTCCTGCTCGTGGGCAATCTGCCGATCAGGCCGATTGCCGCCGACTCGCGTGGCGCCTCCCCAGCGCCTATTTACTCCAGCGTAACGAAGCTATCCATCACGCGCTTGCGGCCAGCCTGCTCGAAATCGATCTCGAGCTTGTTGCCTTCGATTTCGGCGATCGTCCCATAGCCGAACTTCTGGTGAAAGACGCGCAAGCCGACCGATAAATCCACGCGCGGCTTGGCGGCATAGCTGGCGGCCGGCGCGCGCGCTTCGACGATGCGCGGCTGCCGTTCCCAGACCGGCGCGGTGACGGCAAGCGCGCTTGCGCGCTGCCAGCCGGGGCCGCGATGCTGGGCGCGGTCGGGCCGGCTGGTGGCGACATGGGCGAAGGGATCGCTATGTTCGCTCCATTGCGCACGCCACAGGCTTTCACCGCCGGACATGGTGCTCTCGCTTTCGATATGATCCTGCGGCAGCTCGGCGATGAAGCGCGACGGAATCGAGCTGGTCCACTGGCCGTAGATCCGCCGGTTGGCGGCATGATAGATGAAGCAGCGGACCCGCGCCCGCGTGATCGCGACATAGGCGAGGCGGCGCTCCTCCTCGAGCGAGGCGAGGCCGCCTTCGTCGAGCGCGCGCTGTGAGGGGAAGACGCCTTCCTCCCAGCCCGCCAGAAACACGTCCTCGAATTCGAGACCCTTGGCCGCGTGGATGGTCATGATCGTGACCTTCTCCTCGTCGGCGGCCGCGTCGTTGTCCATCACGAGGCTGACATGCTCGAGGAAGGCGCCGAGCGTCTCATATTCCTCCATCGCGCGGGCAAGCTCGGCGAGGTTTTCGAGCCGCCCGGCGCTTTCGGCGGAGCGCTCGTTCTGGAGCATCGCCGTGTAGCCGCTTTCGTCGAGGACAAGGCGGGCGAGCTCGGCGTGGTTCATATTGCTGAGCAGATCGCGCCAGCGGGCAAAATCGCCCACGAGCGCGCCCAGCGAGCGTCGGGCTTGCGGGGTCAACTCGTTGGTGTTGGCGATCTGAGCCGCAGCATGGGTGAGAGGGCTGCCCTCGGCGCGGGCGAGCTGGTGGAGGCGGGCGACCGCCTTGTCACCGAGGCCGCGCTTGGGCACGTTGATGATGCGTTCGAAGGCGAGATCATCGGCGGGCTGGGCGATAACGCGCAGATAAGCGAGCGCGTCGCGGATTTCCGCGCGTTCATAGAAGCGGAAGCCCCCGACGATGCGGTAGGGCAGCCCGATCGAGATGAAGCGCTCTTCGAACTCGCGGGTCTGGAACTGGGCGCGCACGAGGATCGCCGTGCGATCGATGCGCTGCCCGCGCGCCTGCGCTGCCTCGATCTCGTCGCCGATGCGCCGTGCTTCCTCGGGGCCGTCCCAGACACCGACGACCTTGATCTTCTCGCCCGAGCCTTCCTCGGTCCACAGCGTTTTGCCGAGCCGTCCGCCATTATTGGCGATCAGCCCGGAGGCAGCTGCCAGGATGTGCGGTGTCGAGCGATAATTCTGCTCCAGCCGGATGATGGCCGCACCAGGAAAATCCTGTTCGAAGCGCAGGATATTGGCGACTTCCGCGCCCCGCCACGAATAGATCGATTGATCGTCGTCGCCGACGCAGCAGATGTTCTTGCGCTCCTGCGCCAGCAGCCGGAGCCAGAGATATTGGCTCGCATTGGTATCCTGATATTCGTCGACGAGGATATATTTGAAGCGTTGCTGATAATCGGCGAGCACATCGCGATGCTTCTTCAGGATCACCAGCATGTGGAGCAGCAGATCGCCGAAATCGCAGGCATTCACCGCGCGCAGCCGATCCTGGTAGGCGGCGTAGAGATCGCGGCCACGGCCATTAGCGAACTGCTCGCTCTCGCCGGCATCGACGTCCGCGGGCGTCCAGCCGCGATTCTTCCAGCGGTCGATCAGCCCGGCGAGCTGGCGGGCGGGCCAGCGCTTCTCGTCAAGATCGGCGGCCTGAATGAGCTGCTTGAGCAGACGGAGCTGGTCGTCGGTGTCCAAAATCGTGAAGTTGGATTGCAGGCCGGCCAGCTCGGCATGGCGGCGCAGCATCTTGGCGGCGACGGCATGAAAGGTGCCGAGCCAGGGCATCCCTTCCATCGCGCCGCCAAGCTGTCGCGCGACGCGTTCCTTCATCTCGCGGGCGGCCTTGTTGGTGAAGGTGACCGCGAGGATTTCCGAGGGCCAAGCGCGGCGGGTGGCGACGAGGTGCGCAAGCCGCGCGGTCAGCGCCGCGGTCTTGCCGGTGCCAGCGCCCGCGAGGACGAGCACCGGGCCCTCGGTGGTGAGCACGGCTTCGCGCTGAGGCGGATTGAGGCCGCGCAGCCAAGGATAATCTTCGGTTTGCGGTACGAATGCCTGAGTCACCAGTGAACAGTTAGGGAACGCTGGGCTGCAGGGCAATGTTTTAGGCTGCTATTTTGTACTCCAAATGGTCGTCAAACAAAATCATCGATAGCGGCATCGTAGAAAAATTTAACTCAAATTAAGCCACTGGATTTGGATAAAAACGACATATAGCGCCGAGATGTTACGTAGAAATACTGCCAATAACTAATCAAAAGATCAGGAGGTTTACGGATAGATACCAGATCGACATCATGGCACGATAGGGGCCAGATCGGAAATGGAACCGGAATTGCAGAAAACCCTCTCACCGAATACGGCCAAGATTGTCAGGATGTCCGCGCGAGCCTTCGGTGTCTTCGGCCGGGAGATCGCCGAGGCGACCTTTGCGCGCCTTGCCGCCGATCCTGAAGCTCGCGCCATAATCAGCGAGGCGATCATGCGCCGCACGCGGCATCCGGACCAATTCGGTGGAGAGATGATGGCGTTCGCCGCGAATATCGACCGGATCGAGCAGGTTTCCGCGGTGCTCGATCGGATCGCGCGCCGCCATCTCAAAGACGGCTTCAAGCCGGAATATTACGGCCATGTTCAGAAGGCGCTTTTGCCGGCCATCCGTGATGTGCTGGGTGAGGGGGCGAGCGATCAGCTGCTCGACGGATGGCGTGAGGCACTTGATTACATCGCGACGCTGCTGATTGCCCGCGAGGATGCTTTGATCCGGCGACGTCCGGTTGCCCGGGCTGCGTAAAGAACTGCCGCGAGGGCCTTGCGCCTGCGATAAACGCGCTGCTATAGGCGCGCTCGCGTCTTGAGGCGCTGCTCCCCGGTAGCTCAGCGGTAGAGCAACCGGCTGTTAACCGGTTGGTCGCTGGTTCGAATCCGGCCCGGGGAGCCATATCTTCCAGCAAGTTAGCCTGCCCGCCAAAAGGCATAAAATCACGATAGGTGGGGCATATGTGCGGGCGAATGGTTTGTTTTACGGAGCGTTAAAACCTGCCGACGCGAGCTTGCGGAACGAATCTCTTCACGGAATGCTTCTCGTAATGAAAACACCGGGAGAGCATGATGCATATGGCAGCGGGCGGCGAAAACCTTCTGGTCGCTATTCTGATCTGGATTGTCATAGGGGCTTTCATTGGCTGGCTGGCTGGTCTGCTTGTCCAGGGTGGCGGCTTCGGATTCGTGGTGGATGCACTGATCGGGATCTTGGGATCGGTGCTCGCGGGGGTGCTGTTTCCTGCGTTGGGTATCTCGCTCGGCGGCGGACTCATCGGGTCGATCCTGGCCTCGGTAATTGGCGCCGTGATCGTCGCGATTGCCGTGCGTGTCTTGCGAAGAATTTAGGCCGGTTGATGGGCAAAGCGCGCATTACCACCGCGAGCCATGAAACCTCGCGAGCAGGGTCCGCGGGGCGACCTAGTGCCGCTCCGCTCGGATAGTCTTCACAACGTCAAGATACACATTCTTTACTTCAATTATTCGGAAGCCCGCCTCTCGCACATTCCGGACGGTATGCCGGTTCATGTCGGGCCCAATCCGCCGCGAAATAAGCGTCATTAAATCCATCATCTGGCGGAACGGATAAAAGCGGCTTCCGGTATGCTCGAACATGAACAGCTGGCCGCCGGGTTTCAGAACCCGGTTTAGCACCTTCAGCCCATCGACCGGATTTGGAACAGAGCAGAATGTGCAACTGGTGAAAACCTGGTCGAAGCTTTCCGGCGCGAAGTCCATCTCGTGCACATCCATGACGCGTGCTGAGATGTCGCCCTCATATGCCGCTAACCTTGGCTGGGCGAGTTCGACCATTTTCGGGCTGATATCGATCGCAAGGATATCCTGCCCCGGAGGAAAGTGCTGAATGTCGAGGCCGGTGCCCAGCGCTAGAAAAAGCACCTTGCCGCGCATGTGGGAGAACAGATCACGCTTGGCTGGTTCCCAGCGCTTCTCAGCACCCTGGGAGGTCATGCCATCAAAGCGCGGCGCCAGCTTGTCCCACTTGGCCTGGGTGAGAAGGTCGGCCATGTCAGCCCTCGCCCGTTTCGCGGCTGATACCGCGCAAGAGCGTGTTGACGATCCAGATGAACAGGATCTCCGCCCCACCCACCATGGCACCGAGTTCTGCGGCATGACGCATTGTCAGCGGCATCATTGCCGCGATCATGCCGACGAACATGCCAGCCCACATGCCGGTGTACATGGCAGGGATCATGGTTTCGTGAGCACCAAGCTTGATTGAGAACGGAAAGAACAGCACCAGGCCCAGCACCATGCCGAGCGCCATCATCGAGATCATCGACAACCACATGTTCCAGTTGGGGCCGACAATGAGCCACGTAGCCAGTGCCACGATCACTCCGATCGTGACGTTAGCGACCAGGTCACCAACGACATAGAATTTGCGCCTATCCATAGAGCCTCCCCTTTGCCGCCAAGCAAAGCATTCGATTGAGCACCGTGCAAGCCAGGAAATAGTCGATTGTTCTTTGGCGAGAAAAGATGTCGCATGCAATCGGACACGAGTCTCTCCCCGCCAGCCTGGCGCAGGTGCCAAAGGACCGCGCGGCGAGTCCGGCCGGGCCAGTGCGGGAGCACATAGTCCACCGCCGCGCTGCGGATGGACACGCGCCGGTAAGCTTTTCTTCACCAACCTGGCTTAAGCCTCACGGGTTGGATGGCGGGGGTGCCAGATGATTGCGTTGATCAAAGCCTTGCTGCTGGGAACTCTGCTGACGCTGGCAGGCGCCGGCATTTTCGGCTCCGCTGGCAC
>Ga0207647_10000375_pt1 | contig 36351 bp, 25 predicted proteins | sample KBSCornC2_FD_184295 | JGI IMG/M metagenome (GOLD analysis project Ga0207647, IMG submission 184295) | Corn rhizosphere microbial communities from Kellogg Biological Station, Michigan, USA - C2 (SPAdes) (version 2) | ecosystem: Host-associated > Plants > Roots > Rhizosphere ... | reverse complement strand
GTGCTTAAGCCCGGCAGCGTCTGGAACACGATGCCGCCGCACATCCATGAGCGCCGCAGTGAGATCTATTTCTATTTCGAGCTCGACGGGCCGAACGACCGCGTCTTCCATTACATGGGCGAGGGTGAGGCGATGCGGCATATCGTGATCGCCAACGAGGAAGCGGTGATCTCGCCCCCCTGGTCGATCCATATGGGCTCGGGGACGAAAGCCTATGCCTTCATCTGGGCAATGGCGGGCGAGAACCAGGATTATACCGACATGAACGTGTTGGACATCTGCCAGCTGCAATAGGGAAGCGATCTGCCCGCGAAGACGGGGATCTATAAGCTGCAACGCGGAAGACCATGGATTCCCCCCTCGCGGGAATGACGGCGGAGATAAAATGACCAATCCCTTCGATCTTTCGGGCAAGGTGGCGGTGGTGACGGGCGCGAACACCGGCATCGGCCAGGCAATCGCACTGGCGCTCGCCGGTGCCGGCGCGGACATTGCCGCAGTCGGCCGGACACCGGCTGAGGAGACGGTGGCGCGGGTGGACGCGCTTGGCCGGCGGGCGGAAGTCATCTCGGCCGATCTGTCGACCATCGAGCCAGTACAAAGGGTGGTGGGCCAGACGCTGGAGCGGCTCGGTCGGCTTGACATCCTGGTCAACAATGCCGGGATCATCCGCCGCGCGGACGCGGTCGACTTCAGCGAAGAAGATTGGGACGCGGTGATCGACACCAACCTGAAGTCGGTCTTTTTCCTGTGCCAGGCCGCCGGGCGGCATATGATCGGCCAAGGCAGCGGCAAGATCATCAACATCGCCTCGATGCTGAGCTTTCAGGGCGGCATCCGGGTGCCGAGCTATACTGCCTCCAAATCGGGTGTCGGCGGACTGACCAAGCTGCTCGCTAACGAATGGGCGGCCCAGGGCGTGCAGGTGAATGCGATCGCCCCAGGCTATATTGCTACCAGCAATACCGCCGCGCTCCAGGCCGACCCGGTGCGCAACAACGCGATCCTAGATCGTATCCCGACCGGCCGCTGGGGAAATCCCGAGGATCTCGGCGGCGCGGCTGTCTTCCTGGCCTCCACCGCGTCGGATTACGTCAACGGCCATATCCTTGCGGTTGACGGAGGATGGCTCGCGCGCTGACGCGCGTTCGCGGGAGATGAGCGGATGCCGAGCCTGGAGCTTTCGCGCCGTAGGGTGATCGTGGGATTAGGGGCTGGTGCCGCCCTGCCCTTTCCTCTCGCCGCTGCGCCAATGACGCGGCGGGTTTATGCTCCCGCCGGCATATTCGAAGGCGACAGCGTTGGCGGCGTGCTCGCGTTCAGGGGAATACGATATGGACGCGCGCAGCGGTTCCGGGCGCCCGAGCCTGTGGCGAACCCAGGGGGGATCGTGTCCGCGCATAGCTTCGGACCAGTCTGTCCTCAATCGGATCGACGCTACACGCCCCAGTCGGAAGATTGCCTGTTCCTCAACATTTGGACCGCCGAGGCACGTGGCGGCGCGCGCAAGCCGGTCATGCTCTACATTCATGGGGGAGCTTACTCGAACGGCAGCGTTACCGATCCGCTGAATGACGGTCATCGCCTCGCCGCGCGAGGTGACGTCGTGGTGGTAACCGTCAATCACCGCCTCAACGCGCTCGGCTATCTCTATCTCGCGCGGTTCGATCCGCGCTTCGCCGACAGCGGCAATTGCGGCCAGCTGGATCTGATCCTCGCGCTGAAATGGGTTCGCGACAATATCGCCGCGTTTGGCGGAGACCCGTCCTGCGTGATGGTGTTCGGGCAATCGGGAGGCGGTGCGAAGATCGCGACGCTGATGGGCATGCCGGCTTCTGCGGGACTATTTCAGCGCGCGGCCACGATGAGCGGCCAGCAGGTGACCGCGTCAGGCCCGCTCAACGCAACTGCACGCAGCCGAGCTTACCTAGCCAAATTGGGTCTGACCGAAACCAATCTCGACGCGCTACTCGCCAAGCCGGTGGAGGCCTTGGTGGAGGCGCTGGAGGCGGTCGACCCGATCCTGGGCGGCGGGCTCTACTTCGGGCCCGTGCTGGATATGAAATGGCTGACCCGCCATCCTTTCTGGCCGGACGCCAATCCCCAATCGATCAAGATTCCGATGATGCTCGGCAACGTTCATGATGAGACGCGTGCCTTCATCAGCCCCGATTCTCCCAAGGTGCAGGGGCTGAATTGGGACAATATTGCCGAGCGAATCGCGCCGGAGTTGCGCATCGACATCCTGCCCGAATGGGTGGTGGGGCAATATCGCACGAAATTCCCGACCTGGTCTCCGATGGACATATTCTATGCCGCAACCACTGCCGGCCGCAGCTGGCGCGGCCAGGTGATTGAGGCGGAGGCGCGGGCCAGAGCCGGCGCGCCGGCCTTCGTCTACCAGGTCGATTTCTCGTCGCGCGCCGATCCGCGCCGCGGTGCCTTCCACACCATGGATATACCGCTCGTATTCGGCACGCTGGATGCGCAGGGTTCGCAAACCGGTACGGGCCCCGACGCCCGCGCGGCGTCACAGGCGATGCAGGATGCGTTCGTCTCATTCGCGCAAACGGGCGATCCGAACCACGCGGGGCTGCCGCGTTGGCCCCGCTACGATCTTACCACACGCGCGACGATGATCTTCGATGTGCGATCCCATGTGGAGAATGATCCGCGCCGCTGGCAGCGCGAATTGTTCGCACGCGTCCCATATATCCAGCCCGGAACATGAGATTTCCTTCCTCGCTTGACATGCAAGGGCGGTCACAGCATTGTCGTTGACACCGGTTACCAAAAGACAAACAAGCCGGGGCCAAGGTCTGCCGTAACAACGGTCGACAGGAGGAGAGGAAGGCGCAAGGCGGCTGCCTAGGGCCGTTTTCCTCCTGGCGAGAGGCGTGAATCCCGCGGGATGCCATGCCACCGGTATCAGTACGGCTGTCGGCGGCTCCACGGTTTATGCCCGGGAGGGAGATGCCATGAAGATCACCACGTCACATCGCGCTCGTGCCAATCGTCGCCTGAAAAGCGTATCCACCGCCGCTCTCGCGCTTGGGTTGCTGCTGCCGATGCCGGTTTTTGCACAGGCGACACAGCTGCCTGCATCGCCGGCCAATCCGGGAGTCCCCGCGCAACAAGACCCGTCGCCCGCTCAGACTGCCGCCGTCGCGTCAGCCCGCGCCGGGGGCGCGGGTGCGGCCCAGGCGGATGGGCAAGCGGAAGAGGTTGTGGTGACGGGCTTCCGCCAGTCGCTTGGGGCAGCGATCAACGTGAAGCGTACGGCGGTCTCGTCCGTCGATGCGATCGTCGCAGAAGATATCGCGAAATTCCCCGATCAGAATCTGGCCGAATCACTCCAGCGCATCCCCGGCATTTCCATCCAGCGGGACGCGGGTGAGGGGCGCGCGATCACGGTTCGGGGCCTCGGCGCCCAATTTACCCGTGTCCGCGTCAACGGCCTGGAGACGATTGCAACCGCCACTGACGGTGCGAGTGCCAATCGCGATCGCGCATTCGACTTCAACGTGTTCGCTTCCGAGCTTTTCAACTCGATCGTCGTACACAAGACGGCCGAGGCGTCGCTGGACGAAGGTTCGCTGGGCGCGGTGGTCGACCTCAACACGGGCAACCCCCTCGCCGGCAAGACCGGTCTGACCGTGGTCGGATCGGCGCAAGCGAGTTACAATGATCTCAGCAAGAATTTCGGCCCGCGCGTGGCGGGTCTGGTCTCGTGGAAATCGCCCAGCGGATCGTTCGGCGCGTCCGTTTCCGCAGCTTATTCGAAGACCAACAATCTCGAGCTCGGCAACAATACCGTACGGTGGGCGCAGGCGCGCTTCGACAATGTCGACGGAACCCCCTGCTTCTATACGACGGCAACCAGCACGGTCGTGGCTAACAATAGTGGCGGCACCTACCGCCCGAGTGCGGCTTGCGACAAAGCGGCGCTATCGTTCCACCCGCGAATTCCACGCTATGGTTCGGTTCGCCATGATCGCGAGCGGTTAGGCATCACCGGCAGCGTCCAATGGTCCCCGACCGACGCCACCAAGGTGTCGATCGATGGCCTTTATTCCAAGTTCAAGGAGACGCGCGAGGAGAAGTGGCTGGAGGTGCTGCTTCGTTCCAACGAACGGTCGATCAATGTCGTGAACCCGGTTTACGACGGGAACAACAACATGATCTCGGCCACGCTCAACGATGCTTGGGTGCGCACCGAACATTATCTGCGTAGGTCGTCGACCAAATTTTATCAGCTGGGCGGCAGCTGGGACCAGGACGTGACGGATCGTTTCCGCTTCACGCTTCTGGGCGGTTTTTCGAAGTCCAACGCGGATATCCCGGTTGAAACCACGATCGTCTATGACGACCGCGACGCACAGGGCTACAAATATGATTATAGCGAGAATGATCGCCGCCCCGTCCTGAGCTACGGCACCAGCGTCACCGATCCCGCGAATTTCCAGCTTGCCGAAATCCGCGATCGCCCATCCAATGTTACCAACAAATTCCGCACCGTACAGCTTCGCACGGAATGGGAAGCGGTCGATGGTTTCACCGTGAAGGCCGGCGGCGTGTACCGCCGCTTCGACTATGACATCGTTGCCTTCACCCGTGACACGGCGGTTTGCGGGAATGGTGGCAAGGATCTCGTGCTCGGTACCATCACTTGCAGCGCTTCGTCCCTGTTCGGGCCAACGGCAGTCTATGGCTTCCAGGCCACCTCGGCGCTGTCGGAGCTGGCGAAGCTCGGCCATGCCGGTCAGCCTTCAGGCACGACGACCGAGTGGCTCATTCCCAACATTAAAACGGCGAGCGACTTCACTCATCTTTATAACCGTACGCTCGTCCTGGACGCGGGCAATAATCGCGGTGTCACGGAGGAGGTCAAAGGCGGCTACCTGCAGTTCGACGCCAAGAATAATTTGTTCGGATTGGAATACGCGCTCAACGCGGGCGTGCGTTATGTCCACACGCATCAGTCTTCCTACGGATTGAACAGCGGTACCGTGGTGCACGTCTCGCGCAACTACGAGGACTGGCTGCCCGCAGTTAATCTGGCCCTTTTCCCGGTCCACGACATCGTGCTCCGCGGCGCCATAGCAAAGGTAATGACGCGCCCATCGCTCGGCACGCTCACTCCCGGCGGTTCAGCGGACGGCTTCAACTACCGCGTGAATTTCGGTAATCCCAACCTGAAACCATATCGTGCGACCGCCTATGACGCGGCGATTGAATGGTATTTCGCCCCACAATCGATCGCGTCCGTTGCGGTGTTCCAGAAGGATGTTTCGAGTTTCCCCGTTGGTGTGACGCAGACGGGCGCGACATTCACCTCGACCGGCCTACCCGTATCCGTGCTGGTGCCGTCTTCGCCCGCGGCGCTCAATCCGGCGCTTCTGTCGCAGCCGATCTGGACCATCGCAACGACCGGGAATGGCGCCGGTGCCAAGCTTAAGGGGATCGAGCTTTCGATCCAGGCCCCCTTCAAGTTCCTGCCGGGCATCCTTTCGAACTTCGGCGGTATCGCGAATGCTACGTTCGTGTCGTCGCACGCGACCTATACCCAGCAGGGCCCCGCAATCGTCCCCGGCGGCGGGTTGATCAACGCGACGCGCGACGAGACGCTCTATGGCCTTTCCAAGCGCGCTTATAATGCCACGCTATATTACGAAGATGCGAAGTTCAGCGCGCGCGCCTCGATCAGCTATCGCAGCGGCTATGTCGATGCAGGCTCTGGCACGGGCAACATCTTCGAAGGCTATAACCCGATCACCAATGTCGATGCGTCGGTGCGCTATCGCGTGACCAAACAGCTCGAACTGTCGATCGAGGGCACCAATCTGACTGATGCCTACCGCGACCGCTATGTCGACGTCGATGCCAACCGCAATTACGAATATAATCACTTTGGCCGCACCTTCCTGTTCGGCGCCAGGTTCAAGATGTAAGCCCCAACTAGTGCCCCGCCCGTCCGGGCGGGGCCTCTTCTTTATTGCGAGGTCCTGGTGCTCGACAGACGACAAACCTTGCTTGCCGCCATTACCATACCCCTTGCCGCTGAGCCCGTCGGCGCACAAACGGCGTCTCCCTCGAAAGCTGTTCCCCCGATCGCACCAGGCCTGCCCGAGCCGCGCGAAACGATCGACCTGTGGCCCAAAGGAGCTCCGGGCATGCCTGCACGGTCTCTGGTCGAAATTGTCGACGAGCGAAGCAAAGATCCGCAAATCACGGATCGCGCAGTATACGGCATCACCAAGCCACGGCTCGTCATTTTCCGGCCGAAGGTGCCCAATGGATCAGCCGTGCTGGTCACGCCCGGTGGCGGTTATCGCTGGGTCGTGATCGACAAGGAAGGCTATGAGATCGGCCGCTGGCTGGCGGCGCGCGGCTGGACGGTATTCGTGCTCTTCTATCGCCTGCCGGGTGAGGGATGGGCAGCCGGCCCCGATGTGGCGCTGGCCGATGCGCAGCGCGCGATCCGCCTGATCCGCGCCAGTGCCGAGCGCTTCGGCATCATGCCCGAACGTGTCGCCGCGATGGGTTTTTCCGCGGGAGGCCATGTCTGCGGCGATCTTGCCACACGCTTCGACCGTCGTGTCTATGATCCGGTCGATGCGGCGGACCGGCTCAGTGCCCGGCCGGACATTGCAGCACCCATTTACGCGGTCCAATCGATGACTCTTCCTGTCGCGCACCCAGGGTCTCGGGCGCTCCTGATCGGCGAAAATGCAGCTCCCGAACGGGAGCAGGCACATTCACCCCAGTTCAACGTCACCTCGGCGACGCCACCCTGCTTTCTCGTCCACGCCGAGGATGATGACGTGGTGCCGGTCGAGAACAGCCTCGCCTTTCGCGCCGCTCTCAAGGGCGCACATGTGCCAGTCGAAACGCACCTGTTCCAGAATGGCGGCCATGGTTTCGGCCTTCGCCGCGTGATGAACAAGCCCGCGGAGATTTGGCCCGATCTGTTCATCAACTGGGCACGCACGCATGGGATCGGATGATATGACCGTCAGCCGCCGGGGAGCCTTCGGCTTCGCCTTCGCGGGGAGCTCGGCCCTGTTGGCGTGGCCGCGAACGGCCGAAGCAGCGGCCGTTCCCAACTGCGCCGAAAAGATGAATCCGGACTGGCGGCGCGGCTTCGACAATCAGCGCGTCGCCGATCTTGGCGACGGTCGTTTCCTGAACCCCCTCATCGCGGGCGACCATCCCGATCCCGCCATCCTGAAGGATGGCGCGGATTATTACATGACCTTTTCCAGCTTCGATTCCTACCCGGCGCTGACGATTTGGCACTCGCGCGACCTGGTGAACTGGCAACCGCGCACCGCGGCGCTTACCCGCAATATCGGTTCGGTTTGGGCGGTCTCACTGGAGAAGCATGAGGGCCGCTACTTCATCTACATCCCGACCAAGGGGAGCCCGAATTCGATCTGGGTTATCTGGGCGGATCATATCGACGGGCCGTGGAGCGATCCGATCGATCTGCACATGCCCAACCATATCGATCCTTGCCACGCGGTGGGAGAAGATGGATCGCGTTGGCTGTTCCTGTCCGGCGGTGACCGTATCCGCCTGGCCGACGATGGCCTCTCCACCGTCGGCCAGGTCGAGCATGTATACGACCCCTGGCATTATCCGCCCGAATGGGACGTCGAGGGCTTCTCACCGGAAGGGCCGAAGATCCACCAACATGGCGATTATTTCTACATGATCACTGCGGTTGGCGGCACGGCGGGTCCGCCCACCGGTCATATGGTGATCGCGGCGCGGTCGCGATCGATCCACGGGCCATGGGAGCAATGCCCCGCCAACCCGCTGGTGCGCACCACGAGCGAGAGCGAAAAATGGTGGTCGCGCGGCCATGCCTCGCTGGTGGAGGCGCCCGACGGCAGCTGGTGGTCGGTCTATCACGGTTTTGAGAATGGCTTCTGGACGTTGGGTCGGCAGGCCTTGCTCGATCCGGTCGAGTGGACGCCCGACGGGTGGTTCCGGATGAGGGGCTGCGATCTGGCGCAGCCGATCGCTAAACCGCGCGGCGGGCAGGCCTTGCCGCACGGACAGCCGCTGTCCGACGATTTCACTTCGCTTGCGCTGGGCAGCAAATGGAACTTCTTCCGTCCCGGGCCGCACGAAAGCGAACGGGCGCAGATCGGCGCCGGCGCATTGACGCTGAAAGCCAGCGGCGCCGCGCCGCACGACAGCGCACCCCTGCTTCTGATCGCGGGCGATCCGGCCTATCAGTTCGAATGCGATATCGAACTCTCGCCGGGCTGCACCGCCGGGCTGGTCCTCTTCTACGACGACAAGCTCTATTGCGGGCTGGGCTTCGACGAGAAACGCTTCGTCACGCATCAATATGGGATGGAACGGGGTCGCCCCGCCAACCCGCACGGCCGGCGCATGACGATCCGCATCGCCAACAAGCGCCACATCGTCGCGATCCACACCAGCGGCGATGGGGGCCGCAGCTGGCAGCGGTTCGACCGCGGCATGGAGGTGTCAGGCTATCACCACAATGTCCGCGGCGGCTTCCTGATGCTGCGGCCCGGCCTTTATGCAGCGGGTGAGGGTGAGGCGCATTTTCGCGCATTCCGCTATCGCGCACTGTAAACGACCCACATGGCCTTTCGCGTCGATCGCCGAACCCTGCTCGCCGGCGGCGCGCTGCTGATTAACGGTGCCGCGCCCAACCATGAGGCCGAGGCGCGCGCGACGCTCGACCGCGCCGCCGCCATGCCGCCCGGCGCGCGGCTGACTCTGCTGCGCCAGGTCGACCCGCAGCCGCTGTCGCGTACCGTCCGGCTCGATCTGGCCGCCGCGCGACGCGGTGCGGAACTGGAGGCTGCGATCGGGGCGGCGACGGACATGGCCGTTCGTTACGCGCTCCGCCTGAGACTGGAGAGCGGCTTCGACGTTACGCCCGATCATGCCTTTGCCTGGTGCATGGACCGTGCGCAGAGCCTAACCGCGCAAGCGGACAGTCTGCTGCGCCAGCTCGAGCTCAGCCGAGGCGGCGTCGCGGAACGGCTGCGCCGCCTCGCGCGCGATCCGCGTTATCTCTATTCCGATGACGATGCCGGGCGTGATCGCGCGGTCGCCGACATGAATCGCTGGCTCACAGACGCGCGCGCGCGCCTGCCGCGCCAGTTCGGGATGATCCCGGCTGCGGTCGATCATGTCCAGGCGCGGCGGATGACGCAGGAGGAGGAGGCCGCGGGCAAGGCCGGCTACCGAACCCTCCCCTCCTTTGACGGCGCACTGCCCGGCGGATATTTCGTCGACCTGCGCGACATTGCCCGCCGCCCGTCCTGGTCGCTGCCGAGCGTGGTCCATCATGAATTGCTGCCCGGCCATATGATGCAGCTGCCGATCCAGGCGCATGCCGCGCCACACCCGCTGCGGCTGCGCGCCGCCCCCGGCTTCGTCGAGGGCTGGGCCATCTATGCCGAGCAGCTCTCAGCCGAGACAGGAGCTTTCGCCGACGCGCCCGAGGCCGAGCTTGGCTGCGTGCAGTGGTTGCTGTTCCGGCTTGGGCGCGCGATCATCGACATCGGCCTCAACCTGCACGGCTGGACCGACTCTGAAGCCTTGTCCTTCCTCAAGGATCTGCAGGGCGAACCGATGATCTTCGCACCCTTCGAGAAGGATATCGCCCGTGCCCACACCGAGCCGGCGAGCTTCGCCGGCCACGCGCTCAACTGCCTGGGCATCGAGCGGCTACGCGACGCCGCGCCGGGGGACAAGCGGCGGTTCCACGATCGGCTTCTCGCCGATGGCGCACTTCCGCTGATCTTGTTCTCCTCACTGCGTTAGCGACACCTCATTGTTGAGCGTCGTGACCTCGGCCGCGCCGCTGGCGAGGCGGATTTTCGCGCGGATGCCCTGCGGCGGCGCTGATGGCAGGCGCAGCGTCACAGCGGCGGTGTGCGGCACAAGGTCGCGCGGCGCGGTTATCGCAGGGATCGGCGTGGCCGCAAGCACGTGGCCCTCCGCATCCTCGATCGTCGCGACGCCCGCCGGCGCATCGATCGAACCAAGGCTGTGAACCATCAGGCGCACGTTGCGCCCCTTCACCTCAACGTCGTCGGGGCCGATGCCGATGTCGGGCCTCTGCTCGGGCGGCGTGCCGGGACTCGCCAGCCGGAAGTCGAGCGTCGTCGTCGCATGGGGCGGGAAATTCAGGCGGGTCGACGCGCTGCGCTCCAGCGGCAATTCCGCCGTCTGGCCCGTGGCGAGATCGGTCATGCGCCAGCGCCCGCCGGTGACCGCCCAGGCCGTCATCGTCGCCGCCTGCGGCTGCTCGCTGCTGTTATAGGCGATCACCTTGAAATGATCGGGCGTGGCGCCGGGCAAGAGGATCGCCACCTGTTGCGCCGCGCCCGGCGTGTCGAAGCGCCAGGAAACGATGTTGCCCGGATACGTCTGGTTACGCTTGAGCGCGATGCCGCCGAGCCGCTCGCGCTGGAGGATTTCGTTAGGCTGCTCGACGCGATCCGACCACCAATGGCCTTCGGTATACATGTACATGTGGCGCAGCTTGTCCTGGATCGCCGCGCGGTGCAGCGCCTCCAGAGGCTTGACGTCGCCCGTGGCGTTCCAGCTCGAATATTGGCCGAAATCACCCTTGGCCGGCTTGGCCATCATCAGGCGCGCGAGTGCGGGATCAGCCGCCGCCAGCGCCGCGCCATTCTCGTTGATCTCGGCGGTAACCCCTGCGCCTGCGGCCGCGACGCGCCCCTCCACCGGCCGCAGATATTTAGCGTCGCCAGTGAAGCGGAAGGCCGCCCAGGCGGATTGGAGCGGGGTGGTCGCTCCGCCGCCGTCGCCGACGCGCTCGGCGTCACTGCGCCAGTTGATCTCGTTGGGAAAAGTCCAGAGCCCGTCCGAACCCTGCTTGCCATGCGCGAGCAGCCCGTCGACCACGCCGGTGACGAGCCCCCGCGCCGTCGGATTGCCATTGTAGAGCCCGATCAGGATCGGGGCATGCATCACGGTGAAGCTATAGGGCTTCTGCCACTCCCATGGTCCCTCCCGATAAACGGCGCGTCCGCCATACCAATTCGAGGAGAAATGCATGTGGCCAGCCGGGTTGATCGTGACGATCCCGGTCAGGGCTTTCACCGTCGCCATCAACCGCTCGATCGACTTGGGTTCCCCCCAATTGAGGTAAAGCCGCTCGGCGTCGGTATTGAGCCCCTCCTCATACGCATGCAGCTCGTCGGTGGTGATGTAACCGAGACCGTTCACGCGCATGCCGTTCTTGTAGACGGCATCCGACAGCGCCTTGAGCGACGCGTTGATCTTGTCCGGCTCGACGCCCATCAAGGCCAGGCCCGGCCATTGCTGGGTAAGGTCGACATCATCGGATATGCCGCCGCCGAAATCGCCATAAGGAACCTGGCGATTGTCGATCCACCAATCGACGAACTGGCGAACGAGCTTCAGATCCTCCAGCTGGCGGAATGCCCAGAGCGGCACACCCGGCGTCGGCTGGGGCTCGGGCATGACCGGCGCCGACTGGGCATTATAGCTGATATCCTGCCAGTATAGGCGACCCTGCAGATTATCTGGATCGACACGCAGCAGGTCCGACATGTCGGCATAGAGCCGTCGATAGAGCGCCTCGCGCTTCGACGCGGTATGCTCCTCGACCAAGAAGCCCCAGTTATCCTTCACCTGGTTGAAACGGTCGGCGATATGCTCGACCTTGGCGGCATCGCGATCCTTGAACACGAGCCGGATCGCCATTCCATCGATGGCCCTAGCGCCGAAATCCGGCACGGCCGAGGCAATGCTGAGATAGAGCGGATCGGCGGTCAGGATGCGGTCGCGCAGATCGAGCCAGAGCGTACGCGCTTCGTGCGAACGCACCGAGACCTGGACGTCGATCATATCGCGCTCGGGCCAGATCGGATCCTTGATCCGGATGTCGAGCGGGATCAGCCCCTCGGCATTAGGCGCGACATCGAGCGCGGGAATGTCGATCGCCACGCCGTCCAGCCCGTCATGCGCATTTTCCCAGCCATAATTCCAGGCGCGCGCGAGCGGTTCGGCCGGAAGCGCATCGCCGAACCCGGACGGGATTAGGATATGGACAATCGGCGCGGCATGGGCCTGTTCCGCGCGTTTCCTGGTGCTCGCGGCGTCACCCGCGCCGGCCGCGGCCTTGCCGCCGCTGGATGGGATTGCCAGCACGGCCGTGCGCTCTTCCGGCGGGTAACGGCCATCGATGAAGCGGACGAGATCGGCCAGTTGCGGGCGGGCAGGCGCCGCATCGGCATGGACCGTATAGCTGAGCTTGAACGTGCCTTCGGGCTCGGTGCCGGGCCCGACGTCATAGGCCCAGACCTCCTGGATCGGCGTCTCCTGCGCGATGTTGGTGAAGCGAAGCTTGCCGCCGGTCCTGGGGGCGAATTGATCAATAGTGCGCACCGCGCCCTGCGGACGCGTTCCGAGGGGTATGTAATGGCTGCCCTCGGCGGAATAGCTGAGCGTCCCATAGGCCGCGCCGCGCAACTCGATCCGGTTGAAACGTTCGCCGGTGGGGATGGTCAGATCGTAATTCTTGCCGCCTTCGACATAGACGTTCCAGTCGGGCAGCTCGAAATAATCGTCACGGCCGGGAAGGCGCGAGCGATTGTAGACGCCGGGCCAAGTCGTTTCCGCTATTCCGTCTATACCCTTGCGCATCTCCTCCTTGAGATCGCGCGCGTCGGCGAATTCGACCTTGCGGATGCGGGTCGAAGGTACGTCCAGCACAGGCGGGGAGCCCCGATCCCAGCCATAGCGATGCAGCCAGGCGGCGTGGTTCGCCGCGTCGGGAGTAGAATCTAGTCCTGCCGGCTGAGCCAGATTGGCGAGCGCGGCGACTCCGTTCGGCGCGAGCATATGATCGTAGATGCGGATCTCATCCAGATCGCTTCCGCGCATGAAATTGTAGCGGCTCTGCACCTGGTGCGGCGAGATGACGCGCCCCGCCAGCCCGAACTGATCGAGGCCCGTATCGAGATCGGCTTTCTGGTCCTTGGCTGCCACCTGCTTGCCGTCGACGTAGAGACGCACGCCCACCGTTTCGTCCCAGGCGAAAGCGATATGGCGCCAGGCGTCAGGCGCAGGCAGCCGGTCGATTTTGAAAGAGACGCGGATCCGCGCGAGGTTGGTGTCGGTGACGAAAGCGTCAAAGCCGTGGCCGTTCCAGTCGATCCGCAGGAAGGTCATGTCCCAACTGGTATGATCGGCGAAGCCCACGCGGAAGATGACGAAGGGGGCGACGCCGACAGGTGTGCGCGAACGCCAGAAGAAGGCGAGCGTGCCGCGCCGGCCATAGATGTTGCCGGCGGCGTTCCACGACAGGACCCCGTCGTCCTGCCAGCGGACTGCGCTGCCGCTGCGGCCGTCCGGCACGAGCCCGACGTGGCTCGCGAAGTTGGGCTGGGCGTCGCCTTTGGCGAGATCGGCCGCAAGGCCATGGTCAGCCGAGGCACGGAAGAGCAGACCGGCATCCGGCACTTGAGCGGCCAAAGCGGCATGCAGCATCGCTCCCGCCAGCACCACCGCCGGGTCCCGCAGCCACTGCATCCAACCTCCCTTTTATGACACCGGTATCATTAGCATATCGCCGGTCCGCTGCAAGCATTCCATTATAGGTCCGCAAAGGCTCTGACCGGGCCCGTTCCCGACCATGTGAAGACGCTTCGCCATTCAGCCTGTCACCATGGCAAAGCCAATTACTCCTCGGAGGAGTCGGCCCCTGCAGCCTTGCGGCTCTCATGTCCCAGCGCCGTCTCGATATCCCGCGCGGTTCTCTGCACTTCGCCCGCCAAGCGCGCCATCGTTCCAACGTCGAGATTCTGTTCGGCCCCCGCGATACTGATGGCCGCCGTGATCACGCCCGCTGCGTCGCGTATCGGAACCGCGATGGAACGGACGCCGTCGCCCAGGTGGCTTTCGTGCAGGACGACGCCGCGTCGAACGGACTCCTCGAGGGCGGCCAACCAGTTTCCGAACTCCCCTTCAGAGAAGTTGTCTCCGCGCGCCTGCCGGTAGAGGCGCTTCAGGGATGCGGCATCGTCGTCGAGCAACAGCGCCTTGCCTAGGCCGGTCTCCGCGATCGGACGGTGATCCCCCGGCGAGGTGGAAACGCGCAGGCGCTGCCGGCCGGTCACCCGGTCCATATGCAGCGACCGATCGCCGTCACGCCTGCCGATGAAGGTGCAGAATCCCGTCCGCTCCGCCAACGCTTCCAGATAGGGGCGCGCGATCCGTACCGGATCGATCTGCTCCTTGGCGACCGCACCCAGGCGAAGCAGCTTCGGTCCAAGCGAGAATCCGTCTGGCGTCGCCGAAAGATAGCCGCGCGCTCGCAAGGTATTCGCCAGGCGGTAGGTCGTCGGCCTGCTAAGCCCGAGCTTACGCGACAGCTCGACGGTCTTGACCGGGGCGCGGATCACCTCATCCAATATGTCGAGCGCCCGCGCGACGGTTTGGGATCCCGTCACCCGATTTTCCCCGTCAGCCATCGTCTACGCTTTCCCTGAGGCAGATATCGGCTGCGATCTGGTCAGCCGTTCCCTCGGATGCATGTCGCTCAATCGGCCAGCACGCAAGCCAGGGGCGGATGCCCGTCTCCCCCGACAGGACAAAATCGGGAGCTTCGGCACCCTCCCCCCGTCGATATGTTCATAATATGAACGTCTCTCGCAAAAGATGGACAGCAAAATGGGTTTCGTTTATTCCCAACAATGACGCCGAAGCCTGGGCACTCGATTCCGGGCGGCGCCACAGCCGGCCTCGTCCCAAGGCGCGGCCGGGGAGAGAGGGAGGGGAATTTGGCAATGTCTTCTGGCGCCGATAAATTGATCCGCCGCGGCGGGGCATCAAAGCTGGCTCTGGCCGTTATACTCGCGTCGACCGCAGCAATGGCGCATGCACAGACCGTTCCCGCAGACGGATCGCCGGCTCAGGGCACCGCTTCGCCGCCCCAAGGCGCTGGCACGTCATCGCCCGCCAGCAATTCGGCAGATAGCGGCCCAGGCGAGATTGTGGTGCAGGGCTATCGTGCGGCGTTGGCGAGCGCGATTCAGAGCAAGCGCGCGTCGAGCAACATCATCGACGTCATCAAAGCCGACGACATGGCGAGCTTCCCCGACGCGAACCTCGCCGAGTCCATTCAGCGTATTCCCGGTGTTTCGATCCAACGCGACGCCGGCGAGGGACGCAACGTCACCGTCCGTGGTCTGGGCGGCGATTTCGTCCGTACCTTGCTCAACGGAATCGAGGCTTATTCCGCTACGACCGGCTCCACGCTGGGCGTCGTCGCCGGCATTAACCGTACGCGCGGCTTCGATTACTCCACATTTGCGTCCGAGCTGTTCAACAGTGTGACGGTCAGCAAGACGCAATCGGCGGAGATGGATGAAGGCTCGCTCGCCGCCACTATTGATCTCCAGACGGCACGCCCGTTCGACAAACCGGGTTTCCGCGCGGCGATCTCGGCGCAGGGCGCCTATTACGACATCAACAAGACCGCCGCACCGCGCATCGCTGGCCTGATCAGCGATACGTTCGGCGACTTCGGCATCCTGGTTTCGGGCGCCTACAGCACGCGCAAGGCTCAAGAGGATGGCTATAGCGACACGTCGCAGTCCGATTATTCGGACGCGAACAATGGCTTCTGCGGGCTTGCGGTCGATGATCCGAACCAGCCCGGCAGCCAGGTCATCAACACGCCCATTCCTTATGTGAATACTCTCTCGGGCACGGGAAACCGCCCGGCCAACCAGTGCTTCTCAGGCCTGCCGTCCGACCCGGTCGCTTATGCCAAGATCAACAAGCCCAACGTCTTCCTACCACGTAATCCGGGAATCGGCCGCTTCACGCTTGACCAGAAGCGGCTCGGCCTGACTGGGGCGATCCAATACCAGCCGTCCAGTGCGACGCACGTCACGCTGGATGCGGTCTATTCCCAGTTCGATCAGAACCGGCTCGACTACGCGCTGTCGCTGGCGTCGAACAATCGCAACGTGAACGGCGCCTCCGCCGCGTTCCCGCTTTTCGCCGGCCGCGTTGACTCCCAGATCCTGGATGCCAACGTCGACGAGAATGGACAGGTCAATTACATGAAACTCAATCATGTCGACATGAAGCATATTGAGGAAAAGAGTAAGACCCGCACCAAAACCCATGAGGTCAGCCTCAACTGGGATCAGAAGATCACCGATCGGCTGAGCTTCAACGCCAAGATCGGCCATGCAGGATCGGACTTCAACCAACCATGGGATGTATTCGTATCCTATGACGCCTTCAACAAGGACGGCTATTCCTGGGATGCGCGAAATGACGCGCGGCGCCCGCTGATCACCTATGGTTATGACGTCACCAACGCTGCCAACGTTACGTTCACCAACGCGGGCACCGGCCTCACACCGGACATCCGTATCGTCCAGGCGACGGTGAAGAACACGCTCAAGACCGCGGCCGGCAACCTAAAATATGAGATTGCTGACGGCCTGACGCTCAAGCTGGGCGGCATGTACAAGGACTTCAGCTTCGTCACCACGCAGCAACAGCGCTTCTTCCCAAACAACGGGCCGCCATGCACCGTCAGTTCAACGAATTCGGCCGCGGTGGCAGGTAGCCCGCCTGCTGCCTGCACTGGCTATCAGACATTCAATTTCAGCCAGTTTGCATCGGATTTCCCGAACCTGTCATCGCTGAGCGAACAGGTGACCGGCTGGGGCAAGCAACTTGGCATGCCCAGCGGCACGGCCACGAGTTGGGTCGTACCCAATGTCCAGCAGTTCATCGATAAGCTCGACCTGCTTTGCAACTGCGCTAACAAATATGGCGATTTCACACTGAGTTATAGAACCGCGCTGGGCAACAACCGTAACGTCGATGAGAAGGACAAGGCCGCCTATGGGCAGGTCGACTTCAACTTCGACCTGTTCGGCGGCCACGCGCTTCGCGGCAATCTCGGCCTGCGCTATGTGGAGACAAAGGTCGCGGCGACTGGGTATACCTCCGCGACGTCGCAGGTCACCGTTCCCCACAAATATCACGACTGGCTGCCCGCGGTGAACGCGTCCTTCGACATTACGTCGAACCTGATTGCGCGCGCCGCCTTCGCCAAGGTGATGGCGCGCCCCTCCTTCGCCGCCTTGACGCCAGGGGGCACCGTCAACACGACGTTCGGCGCACAGTCTGCGGTAATCGGGAACCCGCTGCTCAATCCGTACCGCGCGAAGAATTACGATTTGAGCTTCGAATGGTACCCGGAAAAGGGCGCACTCTATGGCGTAGCGCTATTTTATAAGCAGATCGGCAGCACGATCCAGAATCTGGCGGCGCAGGAACCCTATGGCGCCACGGGTCTTCCGCTCAGCCTGCTGCCGGCCGGGCAGGATGCGAGCACAATCTATCTCGTGACGCGTTATCGCAACACGTCAGGCGGCTACATCAGAGGCGTGGAGGTCAACGTCCAGCAGCCCTTCACCTTCCTGCCGGGCGTGTGGAGTCACTTCGGTGTGGCCGCGAACTATACCTATGTGAAATCACGGGTGCTCTATTATCTGTCGGCAGGCGTCACGGCGACGACGACGCACGATCAGTTCGTCAACGTCTCGCCGAGTTCGGTCAACGGCACGCTCTTCTATGACGACGAGAAATTCTCGGCACACCTCTCGATCGCCTACCGCGACGCCTACCTAACCGCGCTACCGTTCAAATCGGAGGTGCCGGACGGCAATTACAGCTACGCCACGACCAATCTGGATGCGTCGGCATCCTACGCGATCAGCAAGCATCTGAAGATCACGGCCGACGCGCTCAACCTGACCAATCAACCGGCGGATCAATATAGCGGCAGAGTGCGTAAGGCGCAGCGTGTCTATTCGAAGACGGGCCGCCAATTCTTCCTGGGCGCTGCCTACACATTCTGAGAGGGCGCGCCTGCCTCTCCCAACTGCCCCGCCCTCTTCGGGCGGGGTTATTTTTTGGAGGAGGTCCAAACGAAGAGAGAAGCGCCCTTCAAGGGTTGGGCACGGTAAAGAGCCGATCATAATCGCGCCAATGCGCGTTCATTATTTCGACCTTATGCTTAAGCTGGCGCGGCAGTTCGGGCCCGAGCCGCATGATGGTTTCCTCCTGCGGCGATGGGGCAAGGTCGAGGATCGGCCGGTCGCTGCTCTCGAGCAGCGCCTTGAGCGCGATCGCCGTATCGATTTCGCGGCGCGCCAAATCCACCAGATCGGTCCGATCCCAGGACGCTTGCGTGCCCAGCACTGGATCCGTTTCAGGTTTGACGCCGAGCGCCCTCACCCGATCCAGCTGCGCCTGATATTCGATCATGTGATCGGCCGATTGCAGGAGATAGATCAGCGCCTGCAGCCTCTTCGCCGTGAGGCTCCATTGCGCGCGCGCCTGAGCCTTGTCGCCACCGCTAGCGAGCTGTTCGGCCAGTGATCGGGCCCGTTCCACGCGGGGAATCGTCAACTCAACCGTCCGCTGAAACAGCAGACGCGCGCCCCACCCCTTGTACATCTGCATTGCCTGGATGTCCGCCAGATCAGAAGCCTGCTCCTCCCCTTTCGCCTGGAACAGGAACGGACGGTAATCGCGCTTCTCCGCTTCGGTGAGTTCGAGCGGAAAGGGTACCATCGGACGCGTTACCCACCGATTGAGCACATGGCCAAACCGCAGCATTCCGCCGAAATCGAGGGTATCGAGGTAATGCCGGGCCTCATCCAGCGCGCTCCACATTTCCACGAGCTTGTCGGCGCCACCCTCCCCCGCCTCAGCGACCGCGAAAGCGCGTAAGGCCTGTATCCGCTGCGTTTTAGTGCCCATCGGCATGGCCTTGGTGGTGCCGAGCAGTCGGGCCATAAAGTCGACGCTCTCGTCGTCACTCAGGTCGAGGAGAAGCCGTTCAGGTGCGCCCGCGGCGGGCTGGACGGCATCGAACGAAGGCACAACCAACCCCACGACCGGATAGAAGGCCCCGCCCCAGCTGCTGCGTTGCCTCCCAGTGGCGAAAGGGCGGCCGTCTGGACCCTCGTGACCGTTGACGGCGAGCCCCCGTGGCAGCTTGCGAATGATATTCTCCAGCACATCGGGCGAGAATGTCGGGATCATCCACTGCCGTGGCTCGATCTGATTGATCGCGACGCGGACCTCATGACCGGATTCGCGCGCCGCATCCTGCACGTTGCGCATGAACCCCACCACGCGGTCGGCAAGCGGGCGATCGCGAAACGCGCTGCTGCCGTTCGCACCGGGATAAAGGCCGGGGGCCCAGTCGAAACCCGAACCCGCATCGGTCGTGACCCAGTTGAACGTCTCGATTTCCGGGCAGATCGCTAGCGCCTGACGGACCGACTCGCGATACATGGCCAACATCTCGGGCCGATCCACATTCGGCGCGAAATGCGCACGGCGCGAGCGCGCAATCTGGTCGATACGAGGACCGCGAAGCTCGGGATGCGCCGTGAAGAAGGGCTCGGGAAGGACCGCCGGCTCATTGGCGCTCCACATGGCCGTCAAGCCATGTTGCCGCAGGATCGCACACCGTCTGGCGACGATCTTCTGCACGCGCGCGGCATAAGCCAGGTCGACATAGGGTTGGATAGCGGCGGGCGGGAAGATCTTGAACAGGGTGGCGTGGTGGGCGAACCAGGCGGGATAAGGATCCTCCTTATCCATCTCCCACGTCGCCAGCGGCAGGCCTTCGGTCACGACCATCTGGGTTGCACCCAATTGGCGCGAAAGTGCCGCCCGGTGCTCGAACCTGGCGAGATCCTCCGCATCGCGATCCGGCGCCGCCGCCTGGCGCGGGGGCGCCGCGTGAGCCTGCGCGGCGAGCGGCATCAGCGCCAGCAAAGGCAAGGCGAGCAGGCGAGCGACGCGGCAGCGATATGGCATGGTGACTTTGCTCCTGCTCAGCGGATGACGATCGCCGCTTGCCGGCCCGGATGAGCGGCGGTGCCGGTGAAATGACGGCGTTCGAGCCGGGTCACGTCCTCGGCTTCGATGGCATGGGTGAAATGTTCGGGCGGATTGTGCCCCCAGCTGACGGTGCAGTGATCGAGCGTGACGCGGTCCGCATGACGGATACTGATCGCTGGCGTATCATGGTGTTCGAGCGGCTCCGTCGCGCTGGTCGGCCGGTTATCGAACACGCCGCCCGGATAGGCGGTCCAGCGGTCGAAGGTGACCGCGACGTTGCGCAACGTTACGTCGCTGACGCGGCTCCCGCCCAAGCCTTCAATTCTAATGCTGTTCTCCGCCCGGCCGGTGACATTCTCCACGGTAATCCGCCGAATGGTCCCGGTGCGCGTTTCGGGATTTCGGGGAATGGCGGTGAAGGAAATTGCCTCGCCGCGCCCCCACCACGGCGGCGAATGGTAGCGCGATACGAACTCGATATCGCGGAACAGGATGTCCCGGACGTTCCCCTCGTCGCGCAGTTGGATGCAGAGCCCGCGGCAGCCGGTGAGGATGCGGCACCGTTCGAACCGGACGTCATAGATGTCCTGGCACGTCTCGGTGCCGATCTTGAGGCCTGAATCCTGCGTCGCCAACACACAATCATGCACGCGGATATTATGCGAGGGGCCGTAATGGTCATGGCCGCGCGTCGTCTTGATGACGATCGCGTCGTCACCGCAGGTGATATGGCAGTTGCGGATCTCCACGTCCTGGCAATGGTCCGGGTCGATGCCGTCGCAATTGGGTACGTCGAGCTGGTTCGCGATCGTAAGACGGTCGACAAGGACCCGCCGGCAGCCGAGCAAATGAACGGTCCAGCTCGGCGCGTTGCGGAAGGTCAGGTCGCGAAGGACGATGTCCGCACTATTCTCGATGACGAGCAGGCGCGGGCGGAAGGGCTTCGGGACCCACCATTCGTTCTCACGATCATAATGATCCATGAATTCGGGCGAGCGGCCGTCGATCGTGCCCGTCCCGCTGATGCTCAGCCCATCCGCCCCATCCGCCCACAACGCGCTCTGCCGCACCGGGTCATAATCGCCAGGGTTCACGCTGACGAGCAGGTGGGCGTCGCCCTCCAAGTGAAAGTCGATGCCGCCCGCCAGACGAAGCGGTCCGGTGAGGTAGGAATGGCCTGCGCGCAGCAGGACGCGAGCCCGCCCCCCCGCTTTGGCGGCGGCCTCGATCGCATGCTGGATGGCGGCCGTGTCCGCCGTGCGCCCGTCACCAACGGCACCAAAATCATGGACATCGAAAACCCGCAAGGCGGCCTGGGCGGCGGATGCTCGCCAGAAGCCATTGGCGGCCAACAGTGCGGCGATGCGTCCAAGCATAGTTCGTCGGTCGATCATTTCGGCGGGTCCGCGGCGAAGGAAACGTCCCACACTTTGGAGAGGCGCGACGTGCCGGCGGGTCCGCTAACGGTCAGGACGACGACGAATTTGCCGGGGCTGGAATAGGGGTGGATTGGATGTTGATCCGTGGACGTCTGGCCGTCGCCGAAATCCCACCTCCAGGCCGTAGCCCCCACCGATTCATCGCGGAACGCCACCAGCCGCCGTTCCCGGTCGACGATCTGGAACGACCATTGGGCGTCGATCTTTTTACGCAGCGCCGTCTCGATTGGCATCAGGCGGAAGGCGCGCAGCTCGGACGCTTGCCCATACATGGTGTGGCTGGGCGACAGGTTCCAGAAAGCACGCCGCGCGGGTCCGTCCTGATCGATGACTGCCCATGCCATGGCGATGATCTTGCCTTCCGTCAGTTCGGTCTCGACCGATCTTGCAGGCCCCTCCGGCGCGGCATAGTCGAAGGGAGTGATCCAGAATTCCATCATCAGCTTGCCCGGCTGACCCGGCTTGAAATCGTAGGAATAAGCGATGTTCGACCAGGGCAGCCGCTTGATCCATGAGGCCTGCGGCCCCCATGCCATGGCCCAATCCTTGTCCTTGGCGGGCGTGAAGATGTGATAGTTCTGCGCGTGGATGTTCTGGAAGCGCCACCACGCGTCCGCGTCCGACAGAGCCGAAGCGGACGGAGCGCCCCCGGGCCGCGACACAAGTTCGGGATGGAAGCGCGCGATCAGCGGACCGCCCGAGCGATCGCCATCGACGACCAGCTCGAAGATATCGTTTTGCAGATCGGGCGCGGCGAAATCCCAATAGTCGTCAGTTGCTTCGTAGAGGAAATAGAGGCGATTGAGCCCCTTTACCCAGCCGACGCGGACGCGCACGTCGATGCTCCTGGGGTCGGGGCGGCGTCCGGAACCGTCGTCGGCAGCCAATTGATTGGTGCCGATCACATAATCGTCGCCGACCATCGCCCAGTCATCCGCCTTGCCGTCGATGCGCGGGATGGCGTCGGCGGGAAATTGGAAGATCCTGTAGACTTGGTCCGGTCGCTCGAGCGCGTGCGCGGAGGTGCAACCGAGCATCACCAAAAGGAGCGGAAGCCAACGCTTCTTCATGATGCGAGGCTGTTCCCGTAGCCGATGATCACCGTCGCCAGCACGAGCAGCCCGACCCCGCTCCACACCGTCCATTTGACGCGGGGCGCGGCGTCCTTCCACTCGCTAAAGGCGAACCCCCATAGGGTACCAAAGATGATGATCGACGCCATGTGCAGCGTCCACGACGAGAAGCCGAACCGCCCCATCTGGCTCTCGCCCATCGTGTAGAAGAAGAACTGAAAGTACCAGAGCGTGCCGCCGAATGCGCACAGGAGGAAATTGGCGAGCAGCGGCGGGCGCCGGCCATCGGCATCGACTGCAGGGCCCAGCCGACCGATCCATTCGGCGGCGCTCTTGTTCCGGGCGATCAGATAGAAGCACCACAGCCCGTTGGTGACCAGCCCGCCCAGCATGACCAGGCACAGCACGGGAAGGCCGGTCCACAAAGGCCCCGTCCCTGCCGCGGCCGACAATGGCTTGATCGGCTCACCCGCCGCCAGCCCGAACGCGAAGCATGAGGACATGACACCGGAAAAGGTCGCGACCAGGATGCCACGCCTGAAATCGAACTCGGCGACCGCGGCCGCCTTCTGCTCGGGGCTGAGCGCGGCGTCCTTCCGGTGACCGGCGAAGGCCACGATGACGATACCCGCCATCGTGACCGCGAGCCCGAGCAAAACGATGCGCCCGCTCGCCGTGTCGAGCAGCTTGGCCGCGAAATCGCCCGCGAACAGCGGCGGGATGAGCGTGCCGAACACGGTGCACAGGCCAAGCACCACCGCCATCCCCAGCGATAGGCCGAGATAGCGCATCGTCAGCCCGTAAGTGAGGCCGCCGAAGCCCCACAATATCCCGAAGAAGATGGGCCACAGCAGGGTCGCCCGCGGTGCCTGGCCCAGCACCCCGATCAAATCGTGCGTCTGCAGCGCCGCGATCAGCCAAGGTGCGATCAGCCACGAGAACAGCCCGCCGGTCAGCCAGTAAATCTCCCACGACCAGCGCTTCACGCCCCGGTAGGGCACGTAGAAGCTGGCTGAGGAAAGCCCGCCGAGCCAATGGAAGAAGACACCGAGCAGCGGGTTCATACGCCCTTCCTCACAGGTTCAGGCCGAGCCGGTAGATGCGATTGGCATTGCCGCCCCACACAGCCCGCTTGTCGCCGTCGCCGAAGTCGTGGATCGCCTCAGCATAGGTGCCGAGCGTCTCGTCGAAGGAGGCGAACAGCCGGTCGGTCGGGAAGTCGCTCGCAAGCATCGCCCGCGCGGCGCCGAAGATGTCGATCGTCTCCCGCACGCGTGCAATCACGGATGCGCGGTCCCACGGCCGGAAGCAGAAGCCCAGGCCCGAAATCTTTGTCGAGACGTGCGGGAGAGCAGCGAGCAGCGTCATGCCGCTACGCCATTCGTCGGCATGGTCCACGCCCATCCCCGCATGGTTGACCACGACGGGGATTTCGGGGTGGCGCGCGAACAGCCGCGCTAGCGCGGCAAACTGGCCCGGATAGGCCTGGCAGTCGAAGCCGAGCCCAAATTTGCCAAGCAGCGCGAAGCCCGCCTGCCACGCCGCGTCGCCGGTCACGTCGCGCGGTGTGTAGGTGCGACGGGGGTCGGAATGCCAGTTCACGATATGGCGGATCGCCTTGACCATCCGGTGCCGCGCATGCGCGGCCAGCACATGTTCCAGATCGGCATGGTCGAGCGCCGCGAAGGCGACGAGGCCGCTAGGCATCCCCCGGGCCTGGGCCATCTCGTCCAGCCATTCAGTCTCCGCCCGCGCCTGCTCGGGCGCGGCGCCGGCCTCGACATGGACCATGCCCGCAACCGTCCAGCGCGCGCTCTCCGCCCGATAATCGTCGAGCAGATAGGTCCGCGCGATCGCCTCGACCGAGCCGTTGGGCCCCGCATCGTCGAACGGCGGCGTGAGCCAGGGATAGCGGATACGCCCAAGGTCCCACAGGTGGACATGCGCATCGACGAACGGCAGGTCCTCCATCCTCCTCCTTTCCGCCCCCTCGTGTCGCGGGTGGCGTTTCCCTTTCGCGCGAACGAACCAGCTTCGGCCTAGTAGGTCGTCCTTCCCCCCGACGTGTCGAAGGTCGAACCGGTCGTGAAGCTGCATTCCTCCGACGCCATGAAGCACACCATTGCAGCGCTCTCATGCACCTCGCCCAACCGCCCCATCGGGATCTTGGAGGCCATATATTCGACCTGGCTCGGCGGCAGCTGCTCCAGGATCGGGCTTTCGAAGGTGGCCGGCGTGAGCGCGTTGGCGATGACGCCCCTGGTTGCGAATTCCTTGCCCAGTGACTTCGTGAAGCCGATCACGCCGGCTTTGGACGCCGAGTAAGCCGAGGCATTGGGATTGCCTTCCTTGCCCGCGACCGACGCCACGTTCACGATCCTGCCATAGCCGTTAGCCAGCATGTGCGGCAGCACCGCGCGGCAGCAATAGAAGAGTCCGTTCAGGTTGACGTCCATCACCTTGAGCCAGCTGTCGATCGGATAATCGTCGACCGCCGCGGTGGCCCCGGTGATGCCAGCCGAATTTACCAATATGTCGATCCGGCCAAAACTGTCCCGCGTGGCCGCCGCGGCATTCACGACCGCGGCATGGTCCGACACGTCGAGCACCTGCGCGTGCGCCGCGCCGACCTCGTCGCGCGCGCTTTGGAGCGCGTCGGGATCGACGTCCCACAACATCACCTGTGCGCCCTCCGCGACGATGCGCGCGGCCACGGCCTTGCCGAGGCCCGACGCGCCGCCCGTCACGATCGCGCTGCGGCCCGCGAAACGGCCGGCAAAGCTCATGCGGACCTCCCAAGGTCGAACGCCACGACCTGCTGGTTCTGCTCGCCGAGGCCGGTGATGCCCAGCCGCATGCGGTCGCCGGGCTTCAGGAAGATCTTGTCGGGCTTTTGCCCTTCGCCCACGCCCGGCGGGGTGCCGGTGATCAAGAGGTCGCCGGGGTGAAGCGTGATGAAGCGGCTGACGTACGCGATGCATTCCGCGACCGGGAAGATCATCGTCGCCGTGTTGCCGGTCTGCATACGCTTGCCGTTCACGTCGAGAAACATGTCGAGCGCCTGGCAATCAGGCACTTCGTCGGGCGTCACCAGCCAGGGGCCGACGGGGCCGAACGTGTCGCAGCCCTTGCCCTTATCCCATTGGCTGCCCAGTTCCTTCTGGAAGGCGCGTTCGGACACGTCGTTGGCGAGCACATATCCTGCCACGTGGTCTAGCGCGTCGGCTTGTTCGACGTAGCGGCAAGTGTTGCCGATGATTACGCCGAGCTCGACTTCCCAGTCGGTCTTTTGCGAACCCTTGGGGATCATGACGGGATCGTTAGGGCCGGTGAGGCAGGATATGGCCTTGGTGAAGAAGACCGGCTCGGGCGGCGGCTCGAGGCCGGATTCGCGCGCATGGTCGGCATAATTGAGCCCGATCGCGATGAACTTGCCGATGCCGTTGACCGGCACTCCGATGCGCGGATCGCCCTCCGCCAAAGGCAGCGCATTCACGTCCACGCTCTTGAGCTTGCCGAGATCGGCGACCGTCTCCGGCGTCAGGTCGGCGATCACGCCTGAGAGGTCGCGGACCCGCCCGTCGGCATCGACTATGCCGGGCCTTTCCTGCCCCACAGGGCCGTAGCGCAACAACTTCATCTATCAATCCTCAATGGGTGTAAGGCCGATGGAGCGCGATCTCGCGATTGAGCTCCACGCCGAAACCGGGTTTATCCAGTGCCGATGCCCGCATACGGCCGTTCACCGGCACCGGCTCGCCCAGCAATTGCGGTGCGAACATCGGGACCACGGCGGATGCCTGTGGATGCATCATCAGGAATTCGGCGAACGGACTATTCTGCCGCGTGACCACGAAATGGTAGGAATAGACGGACGAGCCGTGCGGTACGACGAGCTTGCCATGCGCGTCGGCAAGCGCGGAAATCTTGATGAGTTCGGTCACACCCCCACACCAGCCGACGTCGGGCTGGATGATGTCGCAGCAATCCATTTCGAGCAGCATGCGAAAGCCCCACCTCGTGGCTTCGTGCTCGCCGGTGGTGACCAGCATACCCTTGGGCACGTTGCGCTTGAGCTCGGCATAGCCCCAATAATCGTCGGGGCTGATCGCCTCCTCGATCCATTTGAGGCTATATTCGTGCGCGCGGTCGGCAAGGCGCGTCGCATAATTGACGTCGAGCGACATCCAGCAGTCAAGCATCAGCCAGAAATCATCGCCTACCTTCGCCCGCATGTCCGCGAGCGCAGCAATATTCTTCTTCAGGCCCTCCTCGCCCTCTGCCGGGCCGTGATGCAGAGGAAGCTTGCCGCCGATGAAGCCCATCTGCTTGGCCAAATCGGGGCGGGCGCCGGTGGCATAGAATTGCAGTTCGTCGCGCACCGCTCCGCCCAGCATCTGGTAAACCGGCTCCTGGCGCAGCCGACCGAGCAGATCCCACAAAGCGAGGTCCACGCCGGAGATCGCGTTCACCACCAGGCCCTTGCGCCCATAATATTGTGAGGCGAAGTACATCTGATCCCAGATCTGCTCGACCTCGGACGGATCCCGCCCTTCGAGGAAGCGGGCGAAATGCTTCTCGACCAGATAGCATGCGGGCTCGCCGCCGGTGGTGACCGCGAAACCGACCGTCCCGTCCTCGGCTTCGATCTCGACGACCAGGGTCCCGAGGACGTTGATGCCAAAGCTGCGCCGTGATTGGCGATAGTCGGGATATTTGGCCATCGGCGTGGCGATGTGGTCGTCTATCCAATGGCCGTCCGACTGATCGTGATAGTCGGCGCCGCCGCCACGCACGACGCTCGCGCGAACCTGTCTGATGCGGGGAAAACTCATCGACCACTCCGATTAGCGCGCGCGACCGGGATTACGCGCGAGTCAGGACTGCCGGCACGTTCGGTCGTCATCGCCCCTCCCATTGCACAACAAGCTTCACATTGTGAGATGATGCGTTATGTTATGAGAAAGAATGCGTCAAACGCTCTTTTTCAATGAGCCGCGACGCGACGGTGGGAGGATGGAATGAAGCTGCTCCTCGCGTTGCTGCTCGCGGGACCCGCAATCGGTGCCGGCGCCGAGACAGGGTCACCATCCTGGGTCGATCCGAAGACCGGCCACCGCGTCATCCGCGTGTCGACCGAGCCTGGATCATCCAGCCTCTATTTCAATCAGCAGAGCTTCACGCCCCAGGGCGACAAAATGGTTGTTTCCATCCCCGGCGGGATAGGGGCGGTCGACCTGAATAGCTGGCGCATCACGCCGATCGTCAAGGGCGAGAAGCTGCAGCTGCTGTTCGCCGGCGGGAGGACACGTACGGTATATTATGCCCTGGCGACCGCCCCGCGCGCGGCGGACGGAGAGTCCGGACCGAGCCAGATCTGGGCGGCGGACATAGATAGCGGCCGCGCCCGCAAGATCGCCGACCTGCCCGCCGGCGGGATAGCGACGATCAACGCCGACGAAACGCTTCTGGCCGGCACCGTGACCAAACGCCCGATGGCGTTGCAGCCCGGCGCGGGCGGTCGCGATGCGCGCTTCGGACAAGCGAACTATTCGGCCAACGGCCCAGACGGTAAACCGCTCACCTTCGCAGAAGCGAAGGAGGTCCGGCTCAATGATCGGCTCGAAGCGAAGATCCCGATGGAGATATTCACGATCGACGTGCGCACCGGCGAACGTCGCGTCGTGCACCGCGCGACCGACTGGCTCAACCATCTGTTGTTTTCGCCGACCGATCCGACCCTGCTGATGTTCTGCCACGAAGGCCCCTGGCACAAGGTCGACCGCATTTGGACGATCCGCACGGACGGCAGCGGTCTGGCGCTGGTTCACAAGCGCACGATGAACATGGAAATTGCGGGCCATGAATTCTGGGCGCCCGACGGAAAGACCATCTGGTACGATCTGCAGACACCGCGCGGGCAGGTCTTCTGGCTAGCAGGCTACGAACTCGCGACCGGCAAGCGGCGCTGGTACAATCTCGACCGCAATCAATGGTCGGTCCACTTCAATATCGCGCCCGACCAAAAGAGCTTCTCCGGCGATGGTGGCGACAGCGAAATGGTCGCGCACGCGCCCGACGGCAAATGGCTCTATATCCTCCATCCGCGAGACATTCCCGACGTCGCCGGAATCCATGCGCCGGGCTCCGACCAGCTGATCTCGCCGGGCACGCTCGACGGGGAAAAGATCGTGGACATGTCACGCCACGACTACCGGCTGGAGCCCAACATTCATTTCACGCCTGACGGCAAATGGATTGTATTCCGTTCGAATATGGAGGGATACAACGGCATCTATGCCGCCGAACTCGCCCGAAACGGGGGAAAATGATCGTGGAAAACCACGCCTTCCGGATGCAGCTGAAGCCCGGCGCGATCGAGGATTATAAACGCCGCCACGACGAGATCTGGCCCGAGCTTGCCGAAGCCATCTCGGCTGCGGGGATCTACGATTATTCGATCTTTCTGGACGAAGAGTCGCTCGCGCTGTTCGCGGTATACAAGTTGCGCCCGAACGACCGGCGTACCGAACTCGCGACCCTGCCGGTGATGCGGCGCTGGTGGGATTCCATGGCGCCCCTGATGGAGGTCGAGCCCGGCAATCGTCCGCGCGAATGGCCGCTCACCCCCATGTTCCATCTGGCTTAAGCATGGGCGTGGATTCCGCTGTCGCCTGGCGCGGCTTTGCGCTTCTGCTCGCACTGACGTCGCCGGCACCGGCGCTGTCCGTAGCGAGGATTTTCATCGCGAGCGATTCCACCGCGCAGGATTACGCCCCGGACAAATATCCCCAGGCAGGCTGGGGAACGATGTTGCGCTGTGCGCTGGACGATCAGGTCACGGTCGAAAATCGGGCAATCGCAGGCCGCAGCACACGGTCCTTCATCAACGAAGGCAGGCTTGACGAGATTGCGCGCGATCTTCGTCCGGGCGACACGCTGCTGATCCAGTTCGGTCACAACGATGCCAATACGCAGAAGCCGGAACGCTATACCAGCGTGCCCGACTACAAGATCCTGCTCCGCCGCTATATCGAGACCGCGACAAAGGCCGGCGCCAGCGCGGTGCTGCTCACGCCCGTCACCCGGCGCAACTGGAGCAATGGCGAGATCGCGCCGAGCTTCGCGGCCTATTCCGATGCCGCGCGTGAAGTAGCGCGCGAGACGGGTACGCCCTTGATCGATCTCGATACGCTGTCAGGGCATTGGGTCGAGCGGACCGGAGAGCTGGCTTCACGCCGTTTCTTCCTTCCCGACGACACGCATTTCACGGAACTGGGTGCACGCCGGATCGCGGATATCGTCGCGAACGGCATCGCCTGGCTCGATCTTCCCGTCTCGGCGCATGTGAAGCAGGATCGCCCCGCCCTGCTGATCGAGGTGCCACTTGGCGGCGGCTCCTGCGATGTACCGCCGGCGGTGCCGGCTCGAACCTACCGCTTCGTCGGCAAGCCCGCACCGGGCGAGATCGCCGTTCCGCCGGGGCAGCCCTTCGCTGGTGGCTACGGCTTCGAGCCGGGCGACCCGCAGCGTTTTTCGGTCGCCCTGCCCGAAGGCGAATATCGCGTCACCGTCACCTTCGGCGGCGACCGGACCCCAGCCGATACGGTCATCGAGGCGGAATCGCGACGGTTGATGATGCCGCGGATCCACGGCAAGGCCCGTGAGCTCCTGAAACGCAGCTTCGTGGTCAATGTCCGGAGCCCCGCGCTCCGGCCGCCGCCGGAAAACGCCCCGGGCAGCGCAGCCGTCCGGCTCGGCACTGACGAACGGGAGTCGCCCAATTGGGACGACAGATTGACGCTGACCTGGCGAGGCGCGGCGCCCGACATCGTCTCGGTAAGCATCACCCCGACGCATGTTCCAACCTTGTTCGTGTTCGGCGATTCGACCGTCGCCGATCAGGAGCGGGCGCCGTACCGCAGCTGGGGACAGGTGCTTCCGGCAATGGTGCGGCCGGACTTTGCCGTGGCCAATTACGCCAAACCTGGCGAGACGCTGAAATCCTTCTTCGCCGAATTGCGTCTCGACAAGGCGCTCGCAACCATGCAGCCCGGCGACTTCGCGCTGATCCAGTTCGGGCATAACGACCAGAAAATACAGTGGCCGCAGACTTATGCAGCGGCGGAGACGACATTTCGCGCCTGGCTTCAGACCTACATTGCGGAGGTCCGCCTGCACGGGGGCACGCCCGTTCTGGTGACGCCGCCAGAACGCCGCAACTTCACACCCGCGGGGACGATCCGTCCGACCCTGGCAGATTACGCCGAGGCGATGAGGGCCGTCGCAGAGGAAGAGAAGGTGCAGCTGATCGACCTGAACGCGGCCAGCATCCGCATTTATGAAGCGCTCGGCCCGATGCGCGCTCCAGCAGCCTTCGCCGACGGGGGGCGCGACGCGACGCATCATGACGATTATGGCGCATGGTTGATGGCCTGGGCGATAGCGGACGCAATCCGCAACTACGGGGGCCCGCTCGCCGCCTTCATCGCCCAGGAGCCACCAGCGATGGACCTGGCCCACCTCCCGACGCCCGAGGATGTGGCGAAGCTGGGTCTCGGGCAATGAGCCGGGGCATCGACCGGCGGACGCTGATTGCGGCAAGCCTGGCCGCGACGGCTGCACCAAGGGCTGCAGCCGCCGGCGATCGCGTCGAACGCCATCCGATCTGGCCCTCGCAGCCGCCCGGCAGCGAGCATGTCAGCGTCGTCGACCAGGTCGTTAGCCGCAGCCCGAACGGCCTGCCCGACGACATTGCTTGGCCGCACGTCGCCACCCCGATGATCACCGTCGTGCCCGCCCCACGGCCAACCGGCGCGGCCGTCCTGTTATGTCCGGGTGGCAGCTTCGCCCGCGTCGCGGTCGGTCGCAACGGCTCCGAGATCGCGCATATGTTCGCCGCGCGGGGCATTACCGCTTTCGACCTGCTCTACCGCCTGCCGCATGATGGATGGGCGGCCGGGCCCGACACACCGCTGCAGGACGCGCAACGCGCGATGCGGTGGATCAGGGCGAATGCCGGGCGGTGGCGGATCGATCCTGCACGCGTCGCAGCGTGCGGTTTCTCGGCGGGGGGCCATGTTGCGGCAAGGCTCGGCAGTCGGGCATCGACCGAAACCTATGCGGCCGTCGACGACATCGACCGGCAGCCCGCGCGTCCGGTCGCGCTGGGACTTTTCTTTCCCGTGATAACCATGCTCGAGCCGTCGGCGCATGCCGTATCCAGGCGCGAACTGCTGGGCGAGGACGTGAGCGAGGCGCGCGCACGGCATTATTCCGCCGAGAGCGACATACCGGCGGAGATGCCGCCCACCTTTCTTGCGCTCGCAGCCAATGATCCGGTCGTGCCGCCCGCCAATGCCTTCCTCATGTTCGAGGCGCTGCAGCGCGCGCATATCCCGTCCGAGTTGATGGTGTTCGAACAGGGGGGTCATGGCCTGCCGCTGGTGCGGCCGAACGCCAGCGCGCATCCTTGGCCCACTTTGTTCCTGGATTTCGCTCGGCAACATGGCCTCGGCAATTGATCTTTCAGAATATGGAGCTACTGCTCACTATCTGAACCGATCCGGACGGAGGGTGTAATTGGCGGCGCTTAACCACGGTATTTCGCGTGAACAGATACTGGACGCGATCGCGCTGCTGACCGACAACCTGGTCAACCTGCGCGACGAGACGGGCGAGTTCCTTCTCCGCCTGGACGATGGGCGCGTCATCGACACCAAGGGCTGGAACGACTGGGAATGGACCCATGGCGTCGGCCTGTTCGGTCTCTTCCGCTTCTATGAGCAGACCGGCGACCAGCAGGCGCTTGACATCATGCTCAACTGGTTCCGGGATCGCTTCGCCGCGGGCCAACCTACCAAGAATATCAATACGATGTCGCCCTTCCTCACGCTCGCTTATCTTTACGAGCGCCTCGGCGACGAGAGCTTCGTGCCCTATTTGGACGAATGGGCCGAGTGGCTGATGAGCCCCGAAGGCCTGCCCAAGACCGAAGAAGGCGGCTTCCAGCACATCGTCTTCAATGACGAGAACCCGCAGGAAATGTGGGACGACACGCTGATGATGAGCGCCTTGCCGCTCGCCAAGATCGGCCTGGTGCTCAATCGTCCGCATTATGTGGAAGAAGCCAAGCGTCAGTTCCTGGTCCATGTGAAATATCTGGCCGACCGCAAGACCGGACTCTGGTTCCACGGCTGGACGTTCGACGGCCGCCACAATTTCGCGGAGGCGCTGTGGGCGCGGGGCAATTGCTGGATCACGATCGCAATTCCCGAGATCATCGATATGCTCGATCTTCCCGAGCATGACGGATTCCGTCTGTTCCTGATCGAGACGCTCGCGGCGCAGGTGAAGGCGCTGGCGGTCCATCAGCATGAAAGCGGGCTGTGGCACACGCTGATCGTGGACCCGACCAGCTATCTCGAAGCCTCGGCCACTGCAGGTTTCGCCTATGGCATCCTGAAGGCGGTGCGGAAGGGCTATATCGCAGCCGGTTATATGCCGGTCGCAGTCCGCGCGATCCGCGCAATCCTCGCCAATATCGACGAGAGCGGCGAGCTCAAGCAGGTCAGCTTCGGGACCGCGATGGGGAACGACCTGCAATTCTACAAGGATATCCCGCTCACCTCGATGCCTTATGGCCAGAGCCTGGCGATCTGCGCGCTGGCCGAATTCCTGCAAAGCTGCAGATGAGCGCCGTTCACGCGCCTGCGCGTCGAGTACGCTGGTTCAACTACCTGGCCTATGGCTCGAACGACGTGCTGGGTGCCGGCTCGATGGCGGTCACGAGCACCTGGATCCTGCTTTTCTATACCAGTTTCTGCGGCCTGTCGGCGTCGCAGGCGACGATCATCTTCGGCGTGGCGCGCGTGCTCGACGCCATCGCCAGCCCGACGATCGGCTATTTTTCCGACCGGATCGGCGGCACTGCGCTGGCGCGACGCTTCGGGAAACGACGCATCTTCATCCTCGCGGCAATCCCGCTGATGCCGTCCTTCGCGCTGATGTGGGTCGCCGGCCAAGGCTTCTATTATTATCTGGTGACCTACGTCCTGTTCGAACTGGTTTATGCGCTCGAGATCATCCCCTACGAGACGCTCGCCTCCGAAATGGCGACCGATTATTCGACCAAGGCGAAGCTGGCCGGATCGCGTATCCTGTGCGGCCAGATGGCGGCGATCGCCGCCGCCTTTGTGCCGGGCTGGCTGATCGGGCGCCTCGGTCCGGATTCCCCCAATACATATCTTTATCTGGGGGCCATCTTCTCTGCTCTGTTCATGCTGACGGCCGGCTCGCTTTATCTGCTCAGTTGGGAACGTGCACGGCCGCCTGGTCTGGAGGAGCCGGACGGACAAGCGCGTCAGCGTGGTCTCGCCGACGCCTTCTACACGCTTTACCACAATCTGCTGTCGACTATGCGCGTGCGTTCCTTCCGGCTGCACCTCGGCATGTATCTGGGCGGCTATCTCAGCCAGGATATCTACAACGCCACCTTCACCTACTTCGTGATCTTCGCGCTTGCGGGCTCGGTGTCGACCGTCTCCAGCCTGGTGGGCGTGACGTTCACGGTGCAGCTGGTCGCGGTCGGGCTGGCCATTCTTCTGACCCTGCGCCTCTCGCCCGCGGCGACCTACCGATTGGCCGCGCTCAGCTTCGCGGTGGGTGTCGCCCTCCTCGTGGGCATGTATCTGGCAGGGCTCAAGGTCACGAGTCCGCTCTTCTGGCTGCCGATCCTGTTCGCTGGCTTGGGGCGCGGCGCGCTCAACTACATTCCCTGGGCAACCTACAATTATATGGCTGACGTCGACGAGATCGTGACCGGACGGCGACGGGACGGCGCGTTTGCGGGCGTTATGACGTTCGTGCGCAAGCTGTCCCAGGCGGTCGCGGTCATGCTCGTCGGGCAGGTGATGGAGGCTGCAGGCTTCGTGTCGAAAGCGAGCGTCCAGCATCCCGCCGCCATCGCTGCCATCACATTGCTGCTGAGCGTCGGCACGCTCGCATTGCTCGCGTTCGGCATAATCGTGTCGCTGCGGTTTCGGCTCAACCCGCAGACCCATGCCATCCTGGTCGGCGAGGTCGAACGCCTGCGGCAGAATCCGGCCGCCGAGCCGTCCTCCCAATCCGCTAAGGATCTGGTCGAGGATCTGTCCGGCTGGCGGTTCGAGCAATTATGGGGTCGCAACAGCGTTGCCCGTGCATAGTATTGCATCCCACTATTTGATACGCGCGCCTCGCCCGTATCGAGAGATGCCCTATGAATGACTATGCACAATCGCCCTCCGGCACCACGCCCGCCCAGTCTTCCACGCCGTCGGGCAGCCAGACGCTGCTGCGCGGGCTCGATGTGCTCGAGGCCGTCGCGGACGGCCCTACTGCGTTGGTCGAGCTTGCCACACGGCTTGGCCTGAACCGATCCACCGCACACCGGCTCGCCAGCGCCCTGGTCGAGCGCCGCTATCTGGCGTTCGAACCGCGGGTCGGATACCGGCTCGGGCCCAAATTGCTGGAGCTTGGCTTCCTCGCGCAGGACCAGGCTGACCTCGTCCAGCTGGCGCGTCCGCATCTCGAAGCGCTCGCGGCCGCAACCGAGGACACGGTCCATCTGGGCGTGATCGAGGCGGAACGGGCTCTCTATCTGGACAAGATCCCCGGCCGCCGCCGGGTGGAGATCAGCAGCCGCGTCGGCGACCGCCATCCCTTGACCTCCACCGGGCTCGGCAAGGCGTTGCTGCTCGACCTGGCGGACGCGGAATGGCAGCGCCTCTTCCAGGCGGAAGACCATTCCGGACATCGGGGTGTCGACTATCCGACCTGGCAGCAGCGCATGCGGAATTATGTCGCGGCCGGATATGCGTTCGACCTGGAGGAAAACGAAGACCAGATCCGCTGCGTTGCGGCCCCGATCCGCGATGCGAGCGGGGGCATTGTCGCGGCTTTGTCCGTCTCGAGCGCGGCGCAATATATGGCGGACGAGCGGATGACCGGCTTGATCCCTCAGGTACGCGAAACGGCGGATGCGATCAGCCGCGATCTGGGCTGGACGCCGGAGGGTGCCTCCACAGCACGCAACGAACGCCCGCGCGTCAGTGCGAGGCGAACAAGGAGACTCTGGTGAAGCTGCTCGAAGGCAAGACATTGCTCGTAACCGGCGCGTCCACGGGAATCGGACGCGCGGTCGCGATCGGCGCGGCGCGCCATGGTGCCAATGTGGCGATCAACTATTTGCGCGACGAGGAAGGCGCCCGCAGCTGCGTGGAGGAGATCGAGGCGCTCGGCGGCGAGGCGATCAAGGTGCGCGGCGACGTGGCCGAGCCGCAGACCGCCCGTGACTTCGTCGCGGCCGGGGTGGAGGCATTCGGCGGCGTCGACGTGTTCGTGAACAATGCCGGCATCTGCCCTTTCCACGCTCTGCTCGACATGCCGGTCGAGACGTTCGAACGCACGATGCGCGTCAATCTCCACGGCGCTTATTATATGGTGCAAGCGGCGGCCAATCGCATGGTCGAACAGGGCCGCGGCGGCGCGATCATCGCAGTCTCTTCTATTTCCGCACTCGTCGGCGGTGAATTCCAGACCCATTACACGCCCACCAAGGCGGGCGTGCATTCGCTGATGCAATCGGCGGCGATTGCTTTGGGCCGGCACGGAATACGCTGCAATTCGGTCCTGCCCGGCACCATCCTGACCGAGATCAACAAGGAGGATCTCGCCGACACCGCCAAGCGGGAATATATGGAGAAGAGGGTACCGCTCGGGCGGCTCGGCAAGCCCGAGGATCTGGCGGGTCCCGTCGTCTTCCTTGCGTCCGATCTTGCGGAATATGTCACGGGCGCCGCCTTGCTCGTCGACGGGGGCATGTTCGTCAATCTTCAATGACGCAGGCCGGG
>Ga0207647_10000373_pt1 | contig 36423 bp, 24 predicted proteins | sample KBSCornC2_FD_184295 | JGI IMG/M metagenome (GOLD analysis project Ga0207647, IMG submission 184295) | Corn rhizosphere microbial communities from Kellogg Biological Station, Michigan, USA - C2 (SPAdes) (version 2) | ecosystem: Host-associated > Plants > Roots > Rhizosphere ... | reverse complement strand
TCACCGCCCTCGCCCAGGCCCAGGGCCATGGGCAGCATGCCGATGATCATCGCCAGCGCGGTCATCAGCACCGGGCGGAAGCGCGTCATGCCCGCCTCCAGCGCGGCGCGCGCCGCTTCGCCATGCTCCGCCAGCTTCTCGCGCGCGAAGCTTACCACCAGAATGGAATTGGCGGTGCCGACGCCCATGCACATGATCGCGCCGGTGAGCGCGGGCACCGAAAGCGTCGTGCCGGTGGTGAACAATATCCAGATAATGCCCGCAATCGCGCCCGGCAGAGCCGTGATGATCACGAACGGATCGAGCCAGCTCTGGAAGTTCACCACGATCAGCAGATAGATCAGCACGATCGCGCCGATCAGGCCGAATGCGAGGCCGGAGAAAGCCGTCTTCATCGTCGCATATTGGCCGCGCAAGGTGACGGTCACGCCCTTGGGCGCTTCTGCCTTGAGCTGCTTGAGCACATGGTTGATGTCGCCCGCGACCGCACCGAGATCGCGCCCGTTCGGCGTCGCATAGAGATCGATGGCGGGCTGGATATTATAGTGGGAGACGACCGCGGGCGATGTGCCGCGCTGGATCTCGGCGAGGCCGCCCAGCACCTGCGCCGCGCCGCCGCTCGGTCCCGTGACCGGGATGTTCGCGAGATCGCTGATCGAGGCGACCTGCCGCTCGGGCGTCTGCGCCACCACGGGATAGGACACGCCGTTTTCGGGATTGAGGAAGAAGACGGGCGCGGTTTGTTGCGTGCCGGCCAGGCTGCTCGCCAGGCTGGTCGTCACGTCGCGCTCGGTGAGCCCGAACTGGCTGATGCGGCTGCGATCCACATCCACGTTGAGCTGCGGATAATGCGAGCTTTGCTGCATGCGCGCGTCGGCGACGCCGGGAATGGTGCTGATCCGGCGCAAGATCAGCTTGGCGTAATTTTCGGTCGCGACCGCATCCTTGCCGCCTGCGACCTGAATGTCGATCGGCGCGGGCGCGCCGAAATTGAGGATCTGGCTGGTGATGTCCGCCGGCAGGAAGGAGAAGGTCGTGCCGCTGAACGCGCGCGGCAGCGTCTCGCGCATCTTGCGGATATAATCCTCGGTCGGGCGGTGGCGGTGCGCGAGCTGGATCAGGATGTCGCCATCCTGCGGCCCGATCGTGCCCGAATTATTGTAGGTCGTGTTGATCGAGCTGACCGGCAGGCCGATATTGTCGACCACCGAAACGAGCTCATCGGGCGGGATGATCTCTCGGATTCGACGCTCGATCCGATCGAATTGGGCCGAAGTGTCCTCGATCCGGCTGCCGATCGGCGCGCGCACGTGCAGCGCGATCTGACCCGCGTCCACGGATGGGAAGAAATTCTGGCCGAGGAAAGGCACCAGCAGGAAGGACAGCAGTACGCAGGTTATGAAGCCGATGATGAACGGCTTGGGGCGATGCAGGCCGCGTTCCAGCAAGGCGCCATACTGGGTGCGCACGGCTTCGAACTGCCCCTCGAACCCGCGCTGGAAACGGATCAGCGGATTGCGTGAATTGACGGCACCGGCGGCATGCTCGTCCTCCCCCGCCTTGTGCGGCTTGAGCAGATACATCGCCATGGTCGGCACCAGCGTGCGCGACAGGATGAACGAGGCGATCATCGCGAACACGACCGACAGCGCCATCGGCACGAACAGGAAGCCGGCGACACCCGGCAGGAAGAACATCGGCACGAAAACGATGCAGATGCAAAGCAAGGAGACGAAGGCGGGCGTGACGATTTGCGCAGCACCGTCGAGGATCGCCTGACGCACCTTCTTTCCTTGTTCCAGGTGCCAGTTGATATTCTCGATCGTCACGGTCGCATCATCGACCAGGATGCCGACCGCGAGGCTCAGGCCACCCAAGGTCATGATGTTGAGCGTGTTGCCCGTTGCCGACAACGCGATGATCGCCGACAGGATCGCCAGCGGGATCGAGATGGCGATGATCACGGTCGAGCGCCACGATCCGAGGAACAGCAGGATCATCAGGCTGGTGAGGACCGCCGCGATCGCGCCTTCCTTGATCACGCCCTGAACCGCCGCCTTCACGAATAGCGACTGGTCGCCGATCGGCACAATCTTGAGCGTGGAGGGCAAGGTTTCCTGGATCTTAGGCAGCGCGTCCTTGATCCCCTGCACGATCGCGAGCGTGGAGGTGGCGCCGTTCTTGAGGATCGTCATCACGACCGAACGATTGCCATCGACATGGACCACGTTGGTCTGCGGCGCGGAGCCGTCACGCACATGGGCGACATCGCGCATATAGATCGTCGCACCATTAACCTGCTTGATCGGCAGATCGTTCAACGCCTCGACCGAAGCGGGCGCGTTGTTGAGCGCGATATTGTACTGGAAGCCGCCGATCTTGGCGAACCCGGCCGGGTTGATCTGGTTCTGCGCCGCGATCGCGGCGCCGACATCCTGCGCGGACAACCCCTTGGACTGCAGAGCGAGCGGATCGAGATCGACCTGGATCTGGCGCTGGCGGCCGCCCGAAGGATAAGGAATCGCGGCGCCCGGGACGGTCACCAGCCCGGGACGGACCTGGTTGATCGCGGTATCGAACATCTGCCCCTCGGACAGACCCTTGCCCGACAGAGCGAGCTGCAGGATCGGCACGGTCGAGGCATTATAGTTCAGGATCAGCGGCGGGGTGACGCCGGGCGGTAATTGCCGCAGCACCGTCTGGCTGACCGAAGTGACCTGTGCGGTGGCCGTGCGGATATCGGCGCCCGGCTGAAAATAGATCTTCACCACGCCGATGCCCGGCAACGAGGTGCTCTCGATATGGTCGATGTCGTTGACGGTGGTTGTCAGCACGCGTTCGAAGGGCGTGATGATGCGGCCCGACATGTCGCCCGGCGAAAGCCCCTGATAGTTCCAGGCGGTCGCGATGACCGGCACGCCAATATTGGGGAAGATGTCGACGGGTGTCCGAATCGCGGTCAGCACGCCGATGATCAGGATCAGGATCGCCATGACGATGAAGGTCAGCGGGCGGAGCAAGGCGATGCGAACGATGCCGATCATGGGGGACTTTCGGCGGACCAGACCCGTCTGGCCGTGGGCTTGACTTCGATGACGCAAACAGGCGGCAACCACCGCCCGTGAGAGGGCGGTGCATTGTGCGGGTGCGAAATGGGACTAAGCTACCGGTCAGTCCAATATCAATTGCGGTTTGATCAAGACGTTATAGATATCAATCCATGGAATTGCGCCACCTCCGCTATTTTGTCGGGATCGCCGAGGAATTGCATTTCGGGCGCGCGGCGATGCGGCTGGGCATTTCACAGCCGCCCTTAAGCCAGCAGATCATGGCGCTTGAGGAAGAGTTAGGCGTGCAGCTGCTCGCAAGGACCAGCCGGAACGTCACGCTGACCGAGGCGGGCACGCTGTTCCTGCGCGAAGCGCGCGCTACGCTAGCTCAGGCGGACCGCGCCATCACGGTCGCGCGTCGCGCCGCGCGCGGGGAGCTCGGCGAACTGACGATCGGCTTCAATGCCTCGGCGCCGTTCGTGGCGCCGGTGGCGCGGGCGATCCACGACTTCCGCATCGCCTGGCCCGACGTGCATCTTACCCTGTCCGAACTGGACGAGCACGAACTGCGCGAGGCGCTGGCGGAGCATTCGGTCGAGATCGGTTTCCTGCGCAGCTTCCGCCAGCCGGAGCTGGCACCCGGCCTGTCGGCCCGGCTGCTGCTGCGGGAGGGATTGCTGGTGGCCATGCGCCCCGATCACCCGCTCGCGGCGAAGGATAAAGTCACGCTGCACGATTTGCACAGGCAATCGATGATCTTCTACCAGCGCGGCCTGACCGGCGGCTTTACCGAGCAACTGCAGAAACTGATGCGTGCAGCCGAAGTCGAGCCGATTATCGCCCAGGAAGTGCGCGAAGTATCCACCTTGTTCGGATTGGTCGCGGCTGGCGTCGGCATAACGATCGTCGCACGCTCCCTCCGCGCGTTACAGGCGGTCAATCTGATTTATCGCGATTTCGATGAGCCCGAAGCCAATTCGGCGATGTGGTTCGTGCACGGACGCGAGCTTTCGGAGGCGGGCCAGCATTTTCTGGCGATGCTCGGTGCCCTGCAGGAAGCGACCTAGAGCCGCGTTAGCGCCCAGACGATCGCCGCCATCACCAGCATCATCACGACCGCATCCCAGGGCAACGCCCAGACGCGGTGGCGGCGGTAGAGCTCGCGCAGATAATCCTCGCCCTTGTCGCCGCGCTCGGGGATGGCCCGGCCCAACCATTTCACCGGAGCATGCGAGAAGGCGCGCGCCTCATCCTCCGGGCCGATCGGACGTTCGAATGCGCAGCCATATTCGTTGCCGCGCACCCACGTAACATAGGCTCGCGTCACGCCCGCGCCCGCCAGACCGATGCTGATCTCCTGCCCGATGCCAAGTTCAGCGTCGGTCAGGATGCGGACGCCGGAGCGTGAAATATCGAGAACGACGACGTCCCGGGGCTCACCGCCGTCCGTCCGCATGGTGCTCGGCGCGTCGGTTGCCCGCCGTTCGGCTCCGCGTGCGTTTTTGGTGTGCGCCAATTTGGTCAAGCCCGCTCTCCTGGAGGGAGGCCACCCTACCGCCCTATGGTTGCCAATCTCTAAAGACGCAGCAAGGACTTGCCCGCGGCGGTGGCGCGGCCGCATGGAGCGGGCTTCCGTTCGGCAAGAGGGACGCGGCGATGGATCTGGGCATCAGAGGCAGAACGGCTTTGGTTTGCGCATCGAGCCAGGGGCTCGGCCGCGGCTGCGCGGAGGCGCTTGCGGCCGCCGGCGCGCGCGTGATCATCAACGGACGCGACGAAGCGCGTCTGCGACAGGCGGCCGACGAGATCGCTGCTGTTACCGGCGCCGAGATCGTGCCGGTGGTGGCGGACGTCGGCACCGACGAAGGGCGCGCCGCCTTGCTCGACGCCGCAGGCGAGGTGGACATCCTCATCAATAATAACGGAGGGCCGCCGCCGGCCGACTTTCGTGCGATCGATCACGACAAGCTGATCGCGGGCGTGGAAGCCAATATGATAACCCCGATCCTGCTGGTGCAGGCGGTGATAGACGGGATGGTCGCGCGCCGCTTTGGCCGGATCGTCAACATCACGTCGGGGTCGGTGAAGATGCCGTCGGCCGGCCTTGATTTGTCGAGCGGTGCGCGGCTGGGCCTGACCGGCTTCCTCGCAGGGGCGGCGCGTCAGGTGGCGTACGCCAACGTGACCATCAACGGCCTCCTCCCCGGCTCGTTCGACACCGCGCGCATTCACGCGATGGAAGCGCGCCGGGTTGCGGAGGGGAAAGGGACCGCCGAGGAAGTGCGCGCGGAACGGCTTGCGCGGATTCCGGCCGGCCGCCTCGGCACGCCCGCCGAATTCGGCGCGGCCTGCGCCTTTTTATGCTCGGCGCATGCGGGCTATATTACCGGCCAAAACATTCTGATCGATGGCGGCGCCTATCCAGGCGTGCTTTGATCCTGGTAAACGGCCGGATATTCGAAAAAAATATAAGGTTAGCGGCCGATCCTATAGGAAAATCACTTCCCGCTGCATCGCAGCACGGTTATGGCCCGCCCAGTATCTTGCGCATGCGTCCCCTGTCTCCCTCTTGCCGCTTGAGGGCTAAACCGTTTGCCTCACCCGCTTGATCTGCCGGCATTTTACTTTTTTGGGCCTGCGCCGATGACCCGCCTTCCGAAACGCTCCGTCGCGGTGGCTCTCGCGGTGGCGGCGCTATCGCTTCCGAGCTGCGGCACGAAAAAGGACGCCGCGCCGCCTCCGCCCGAGGCGGGCTATGTCGTGGTCAAGACCCAGGCGGTGCCGCTGATGATCGAGCTACCTGGGCGCACCGCCGCGTTCGAGACTTCGGATGTTCGCCCCCAGGTTTCCGGCGTCATCCAGGCGCGCCTGTTCACCGAGGGCAGCATCGTCCAGAAGGGCCAGACGCTCTATCAGATCGACCCCAGCCTCTATCGCGCGGCGGTCAATCAGGCGGCAGCCAATCTGGAAGCGGCCAAGGCCAATCGGGAATCGACCGCCGCGAAAGCGGAACGCTACAAGCCGCTGGCGCAAATCCAGGCGGTCGCGCAGCAGGACTATACCGACGCCGCAGCCGCCGCGCGGCAGGCCGCCGCAAGCGTGGCCCAAAACGCCGCCGCACTCGAGACGGCGCGGATCAACCTGCGCTTTACGCGTGTGCCCGCGCCGATCACGGGCCGGATCGGCCGCTCGCTCTTCACCACCGGCGCGCTGGTCACCGCCGGGCAGGCCGACGCGCTCACCTCGATTCAGCGGCTCGATCCGATCTATGTCGATATCCAGCAATCGAGCGCAGACCTGCTCGCGTTGAGGCAGTCGCTCGCGGACGGCGGCATGACCCGTTCGTCGGCAGCGGTGCGGCTCAAACTCGAAAATGGCAGCGCTTACCCCTTTGCGGGCAAGGTCCAGTTTGCCGAGCAAGTGGTCGATCCCGCCACAGGCGCCGTCACCTTGCGCGCGCAATTCCCGAATCCGCAGGGGCTTCTGCTGCCCGGAATGTATGTCCGTGCCTCCTTCAGCCAGGCCACGACCCGAAGCGGCATCCTCGTGCCGCAGGCGGCGGTCGCGCGCGATCCCCAGGGTCGCGCCACGGTGATGATCGTCGGGCCCGACAACAAGGCGGTCAGCAAGACCGTGACCGCAGACCAGACGGTCGGCCCCAACTGGCTCGTGACCGCCGGCCTTTCGGCAGGCGACAAGGTGATTGTCGAGGGGCTGGGCAAGGTTAAGGCGGGCCGGCCGATCCGCCCCGTGCCTGCGGGATCCAAACCGCTGCCAGCGCCTGGCGGTGGAAGCCAGGGCGGCAAAGGCGGCTCCGGCAGCGCCGCCGCGGGCGGCTAAGAATGCTCAGCCGCATCTTCATCGATCGGCCCATCTTCGCATGGGTGATCGCGATCATCATCATGATGCTGGGCATCGGCGGCATATTTTCGCTGCCGGTTGAGCAATATCCCGACATTGCACCGCCCCAGGTGAATATCCGTGCGACCTATCCCGGCGCTTCGGCGGCGACGCTCGAATCGTCGGTCACCCAGGTGATCGAGCAGCAGCTCACCGGCATCGACGGAATGATCTATTTCCAGGCCTCGTCCAACGCGGCGGGCCAGGTCAACGTCAGCGTCACCTTCGACAAGGGCACTAATCCCGACATTGCGCAGGTGCAGGTCCAGAACAAGGTACAGCAAGCGCTGCCCCGCTTGCCCCAGCAGGTGCAGCAGCAGGGTCTGGTCGTCACCAAATCCAATGCCGACTTCCTGATGGTGATTTCGGTCTACGATCAATCGGATCGATCGACCAATATCGACGTCAGCGATTATCTCGTCGCCAATTTGCAGGACTCGATCGGCCGCATTCCGGGTGTAGGCGACGTCAACGTCTTCGGCACCCAATATGCGATGCGGATCTGGCTGGATCCCTACAAGCTTTCGAGCTTCCAGCTGATGCCGAGCGACGTGATCTCCGCGCTTCAGTCGCAGAACACGCAAATTTCGGCCGGGCAGGTCGGCGCGCAGCCGATGCCGACCGGGCAGATGCTGAACGCGATCGTCACTTCCCGCTCGCGCCTGACCTCCGTCGACGAGTTCAAGCGCATCGTGGTCAAGGCGCGGCCGGACGGTTCGAAGGTGCTGCTGCAGGATGTCGCTCGGATCGAGCTCGGCGCCGAAAATTATAACAGCCGCAGCCGGCTCAACGGGCATCCGGGCGCCGGCATCGCGGTCATGCTCGCGCCCGGCGCCGATGCGCTCAAGACGTCGGAGCTGGTGCGCGCCTTCATCACCGAGCGCGCGAAGAGCTTCCCGCCAGGCTATACATACGCCTTCCCGCTCGACAGCACCGACTTCATCAAGCTGTCCGTCCATGACGTGGTCATGACGCTGATCGAGGCAATCATCCTGGTCGTGCTGGTGATGTTCGTCTTTCTGCAGAGCTGGCGCGCGACATTGATACCGGCGATCGCGGTCCCGGTGGTGCTGCTCGGCACGTTCGGCATCCTCGCCGCCTTCGGTTTTTCCATCAACACGCTGACCCTGTTCGGCATGGTGCTGGCGATCGGTCTGCTGGTCGATGACGCGATCGTGGTAGTCGAGAATGTCGAGCGCGTGATGGAGGAGGAGCCGGGCATCAGCCCGCGCGATGCCACGATCAAATCGATGGATGAGATCAATATCGCGCTGATCGCGATCGCGCTCGTCCTGTCCGCGGTCTTCCTGCCGATGGCCTTCTTCGGCGGCTCGACCGGCGTGATCTATCGCCAATTTTCGATCACGATCGTCTCGTCGATGGTCCTGTCGGTGCTGGTCGCACTGATCCTGTCGCCCGCGCTCGCTGCTACCGTACTCAAGCGCCCGGACAAGGAGGCACGCGCGAACGGCAATGTGTTGGTCCGCAAGGCGCATGAATATGGCGATCGCTTCAACCGCTGGTTCGCGCGCATGTCCGATCGCTATCGCGCGGGCGTCGCCTGGCTGATTGACCGCATGGTCGGCGCGATGGCGGTGTTCGGCCTCGTCGCGCTGCTGCTCGTCGTTCTCTTCGTGCGGCTGCCGACGAGCTTCCTGCCGACCGAGGATCAGGGCTTCGCCCAGCTGCAATTCACGTTGCCGCCCGGCGCGACGCAGGACCGCACGCTCGCGGTCGCGAAGAAGATCGAAGCCTATTTCCTGGGGCCGGAAAAGGCGGATACCGCCGCGATCTTCACCGTGATCGGTTCGAACCAGGCGGGCAACGGCCAGAATGTCGGGCGCGGCTTCCTGCCGCTCAAGCCGTGGGACGAACGCAAGGGCGAAGAGCATAGCGCGCAGGCGATAACGCAGCGCGCGACGAAGCAATTGGGGGCGCAGCTGCGCGACGCGGAATTCTTCGCGCTCAACCCGCCGCCGGTGCGCGGCCTGGGTCAATCGAGCGGCTTCACGATGGAATTGCTCAACACGGGCGGTCTGAGCCGCGAGGAGTTCCGCCAGCGGCTCAATGATCTGCTCGCTGCAGCACGCGGCGATTCCACGCTCGCGGCGGTCCGAACCAACACCCTCCCCGATCAGCCATCGTTGTCGATCGATATCGATGCGGAAAAGGTGGGCGCGCTGGGGATCAGCCAGAGCGACGTCGACGCGACGCTCTCGACCGCCTGGGGCGGCACTTATGTCAACGATTTCGTCGACCGCGGCCGCGTGAAGCGCGTCTATGTCCAGGGAGACGCGCCATTCCGCGCCCGCCCCGAAGATATCGGGCAATGGTTCGTGCGCAACGCGAGCGGCACTATGACGCCATTCTCGTCTTTCGCGCATGAGGGCTGGAGCACGACTCCCAACGTGCTGACCCGCTTCAACGGATCGCCCTCATGGGAAATCCAGGGCCAAGCGGCGCCGGGAAAGAGCTCGGGCGACGCAATGAAGCGGATCGCTGAGCTTGCAGCCGAGCTTCCGGGTGTTTCGGTCGCCTGGGCCGGCATTTCCTATCAGGAGCGGCTATCCGGCGGGCAGGCGCCGATATTGTATGGCCTGTCGCTGCTGGTCGTCTTCCTCTGCCTGGCTGCGCTCTACGAGAGCTGGTCGATCCCCTTTGCGGTGATGCTGGTGATGCCGCTCGGCCTGGTTGGCGCGGCGTTGGCCGTCACGCTGCGCGGGCTGGAAAACGACATCTATTTCCAGGTCGGCCTGCTCACCACCATGGGTCTTTCCGCCAAGAATGCGATCCTGATCGTCGAGTTTGCCGAGCAAGCCGAAAAGCAGGGCAAGAAGCCGCTGGAAGCCGCACTGGAAGCGGCGCGCATCCGTCTGCGACCGATCCTGATGACGAGCATGGCCTTCATCTTCGGTGTACTGCCGCTGGCCATCTCGACCGGCGCGGGCGCGCGCAGCCGCATCGAAATCGGCACGGCGGTGATCGGAGGCATGCTGACCGCCACCGCGCTCGCGATCTTCTATATTCCGCTGTTCTTCGTGTTCGTGCGGCGGCTGTTCCGCGGCCATCTTCATGGCGAGTCACCTATCGATCGAGGAGAATCGACGGAAGGGCAGCCGGCATGAAGCGCCTTCCTGCCCTTCTGGCCCTGAGCGCGCTCGGCGCCTGCAGCATGGATCCGCATTATACACGACCGACACCGGCTACGCCGCCGAGCTGGCCGCAGGGCGATGCCTATCTCCGGCAGAGCGAGGCGCCTCTGCCCGGCCTGAGCTATCGCGATGTCTTCCGCGACGCGCGACTGCAGGCCCTTGTCGAGCAGGCGCTGGCCAACAATCAGGACTTGCGCCAGGCGCTCGCCAATATCCAGTCGGCGCGCGCGCTTTACCGTGTGCAGCGGGCGGAGATTTTCCCGGCGATCGATGCAAGCGGCGGAGTGTCGGTGCGTCGTGGATCGACCCAGGCTACAGCCGCGGGTGGTTCCGGCAGCTCGAGCAATGGCGACAAGACCACCACAAGCTATGACATACAGGCGGGCACGACTGCGTGGGAGATCGACCTGTTCGGCCGGCTGCGCAGCCTCAGCCGATCGGCGTTCAACCAATATCTGGCAAGCGAAGCCGCGGCGCGCGCGACGCGGCTGACGCTGGTGGCCGATATCGCCGATGCCTGGCTGACTCTCGCGGCCGATCGCAGCCTGCTGCGGATTGCGGAGGACACCGAGAAAAGCGCGCAAACCAGCGTCGAATTGACCCAAGCGCGGCTCGACGGCGGCGTCGCGCCGCGCACAGACCTTCGGCAGGCGCAGACGGTGCTCGCCACCGCGCAGGCCGATCGCGCGCGACAGACCACTTTGGTGGCGCAGGATATCAATGCGCTGCAATTGCTCGTCGGTGGGCCGGTCGCGGACCACCTGCTGCCCAGTGCGATCGAGGATGCGGACGGGCAACTCGCCGAACTGCCCGCCGGGCTCGATTCTTCTATCCTGCTGCGGCGTCCGGATGTGGTGGAGGCCGAGTATCAGCTTCGCGCGGCGAATGCGCGGATCGGGGCGGCGCGCGCCGCTTTCTTCCCGCGCATATCGCTCACTGCGGTGGCGGGGCTCGCCAGCACCGCTTTGTCCAGCCTGTTCACGGGCGGCGCCTTTAGCTGGACGGTCGCGCCATCCGCCACGCTGCCGATTTTCGACGGGGGCGCCAATGCGGGCAACCTCGCTTATGCCAAGGCGCAGCGTGAATCCTTCCTCGCCGTTTATCAGAAGACGATCCAGACCGCCTTTCGCGAGGTTGCGGACGCGCTGGCGCGGCGCGGCACGATCGATGCCGAGATGCGCGCGGACCAGCTCAACGCCGCCGCCGCCGAAGACACGCTGACGCTGGGCATGGCGCGCTATCGTCAGGGGATCGATCCCTATCTGAGCACGCTCGATGCGCAGCGCACTTTCTATGCCGCACGCCAGCGCGTCGTCGGCATCCGCCTTACCAAGACGCAGAACCTGGTTGAGCTGTATCGCGCGCTGGGCGGGGATCAGCGTGTCGAGGCAATACCGCCAGCTTCCGCCGGCACGGGTAAGTAAACTTGCAGGCCATGCACCCGAATGGGCGGCAAGGGCGGCGGCAATTGTCCTCTTCCGAAAAGAGGAGAGGAGTAAGCGTTTCGGCGAAACGGAGAAGGGGTTAGCCGAGCGGCTCCACATCGACAGCGACGTCGATCCTTTGCCCTTCCTGGCCGAGGAAGATGCCGTCGATCGGCGCGACGTCGGCATAATCGCGCCCGATCGCGGTCACGATATGGTCCGGGCCCATGGTCACGCCATTGGTGGGATCGAAGCCGATCCAGCCGCGATCTGGGCCGCACCAGATCAAAACCCAGGCATGGGTCGCATCCGCGCCAATTAGCCGCTCCTGGCCGGGCGGAGGAATGGTGCGAAGATAGCCCGACACATAGGCGGTCGCGAGCCCGGCCGAGCGCGCACCCGAAATCATAATCTGGGCGAAGTCCTGACACACGCCATGTTTCTTGGCGAAGGCTTCGGCCGGGCTGGTATCTAGCTGCGTGGCACTGCCGTCATAATGAAAATTCGCCTGAATCGCTTTGGCAAGCGCAAGCCCGGCTTCGACCACGCCGCGTTCGGTCCGAAGTTCGATCGCGCACCAGGCGGCGATCTCCGGGAAGGCCGCAATCAGGGGCGACGGGAAGAGATAATTAGAGGGCCCGAGGGCACCGACATCATTCGTCTCGCGCGCCAGCCGACCGGCTTCGGCAACGCTCATATCGTCTGCCTGGGGGGCCGGCGCGACGCGATCCACCACCACATGCGCGCGGCTTTCGATCAGCAGATCGGTCGCGGGCTTCTCGACCACGATCCGCGTGGCATTGACGGGATAACCATTGCTGCGACCCGGCTCCTGCGACGCCGCAGGATCGATCGCCAGCACATGATCCTCGACCCGCTGCCCATCCCAATCGATCGGCTTCAATCGGAGGTTACAGCGCGCGAACCGCACCGGATAGGTGTAGCGAAAGCGTGTCGCGTGGGTGATGGCATAACGCATCAGGCGCAGCCGATCATGCGAGGATCATGCCGGGCGCGCGAACGGTTTCCGCCCCCTGAAGGAAATAGCGCGCTGCCACCGCGTCGGACAGCGCCATCAGCCGATTCTCCAGCCCCAGCAGGGTCGCCGGCGAAAGCGACTCGGGCTTCACCGTCATGACCATCAGCGCGATTTCGTTGGCCATGGCGACCTGCTCTTCGTGCAGTCCGTCATCTCGGAGCGACGGCAAGGCTGCGAGATGCTCGCGAATGCTGTCGAGCTGGAAGGCCAGGCTGCGCGGATTGAACGGATCGAGCGCGACCAGATCCCGCACCGGGACCAACGCCAAGCCCGTCATATAGCGCGCGCGATAGCTGATCTGACTATCCATCAGATCCAGCAGCGTGGTCAGATCGTCCGCGGTCGCCGCGTCGCTTGCGAAATAACGCGTGAGCCGGGACGCGACGAGCGCGCGCTCTACCCGGCGGCCGAGATCATGGAAGCGCCAGCTTGCGGTTCGCCCCATATTCTCGGCGGCGAGCCCGGCCAGCGCGGCAAACCTTTCCAGCAGCGCGCCGACCCGCGCGAGCAACGCACCCGCATCCGCCCCCTGCGCCACGGGCAAGGGCGCGTCGATCAGCTTCCATACGTCCGCGGACAGACGGTCACGAATGCCCGCGGCGATATTGTGGATCGTCCCGAACAAGGTGTGCACGGATGCAAGGCCGTGACCGTCCAATGCGCTCGCCGCCAGTTCGGTGAGGTCATGGATCGCGCCATGCGCTTCCTCATCCTGCAGATCATCATCGATGCTGGATGCGCCGGTTGCGATGAGCAGGGTGGCGAGGCGATCGAGCGTGACGGGCACCAGGCTGGCGCCGCTATCCGCATCGATCGTGCCGCCCAGCGTTGCGCGTACCAATCGCAGGGTCGCCTCTCCGCGCTCGAGATAGCGGCCCAGCCAATAGAGATTGTCCGCCGCGCGGCTGGGCAATGTGCCGGGGTTGCGCCGCACCGCGACGTGCTGCGGCAGCAGCGACACGTGCGCGACCGGGCTCAGCGCCACCACCCCCACATCGGCGGAGAAAGCGCCCTCTCCCATGATCGTCGCGCGCTCATCCGCGATATTGCCCAGGCGGGCGAAACCGCCCGGCATGACCGTCCAATTGCCCTGCGCGTCGCGCGCCGCGAAGGCGCGCAGAATGAAGGGCCGGGCCACCAGCCGCCCTTCGGAGACGACGGGCATGGTCGACAGACGCACGACTTCCCGCCCGACATAATCCTGCGGGCGGAGCGCCATGGCGTCCAGAAACCTGGTGCGCGCGTCAGCCTGGAGGCTGGCACCGATGACCGCACCGCCGGGTAAGCCGGCGACCGGATCAGAGAAAGCTGGTCCCACAAGCAGATGATCAAGCCGGGCCAGCATCGCTTCGCGCGGGCCATCCTGCCCGCACCACCAGGTTGCGATGTTCGGAAGCTTCAGATTTTCGCCGAGCACATGGCGGGCCAGCGCGGGCATGAAGGCCGCGAACGCGGGCGATTCGAGCACGCCTGCCCCCGGGAAATTGGCGATGACCGCGTCGCCGGCGGCGATCGCATCCATCAGCCCCGGCACGCCGATATGCGACGCATTGTCGAAGGCCAGCGGATCGAGGAAGCGCGAATCCATCCGGCGCCACAGCGCATCGACGCGCTTCAGACCCTCGATCGTGCGGACGTAGAGACGATTGCCGCGCACCGCGAGATCATCGCCCTCCACCAATAACAGGCCCAGATAACGGGCAAGATGCGCCTGCTCGGCATAGCTTTGGTTGTAGCGGCCCGGCGTGAGCAGCCCCATGCGCGGATCGGAGCGCCGGCAGGCGGCAGCAAGGCCGTCGCGGAAATCGCTGAAGAAAGGCGCGAGGCGCTGCAGGTTGAGCCGCGTCTGCAGCGCGCCCATCACCCGGCTCGCCGCCAGCCTGTTCTCCAGCGCGTAGCCGGCACCCACGGGTGCGCGCACATGATCCGCCAGCACGCGCCATTCGCCATCGGGCCCACGCCCGATATCGACTGCATAGATGTGAAGGCGATGACCGCCGACGGGCTGCGTCCCGACCATCGAGCGCCAGAAGTGGCGCGATCCGGTGACGAGCGAAGCGGGAATACGCCCCGCCGAGACGAGCTTGGCATCGCCATAAATGTCGCCGAGCAGGCGCTCGAGCAGATCAGCACGCTGCGCCACGCCTTCCGCGATGGCCCGCCATTCATCCTCGCCGATCAGCAGAGGCAATGCGGATAACGGCCAGGGCCGTTCGTTGGAATCGCCGGGCAGACGAAATGTCGTGCCAATCTCGTCGACCTGGCGGCTGATGCGATCCTGCAGCCTCTGCAACCGCCCCTCGGTTAGCGTCGCCACGCCATCGAACAGGTGATGCCACCAGCGTGCGCCGCGACCAATATCGTCGCGCAGCACATCCCCCACGCCCGCCTTGGCGACGTAGGATTCAATCCAGCCCTGCCCCCATGAGGGCAGGCCCGGCAACAGCGCCATGTTCGTGCCCCCTACCATCGCGCCTTACAAGCCTATTGGACGCCTGAGGTCGAGTGTCATCGGAAAATCACCCGCTTTTTCCTCGCGCGGCATCTGCACCGGGCCCGGCGTGTGGCCATGATCGACGAAGCGTGCCTTGCGCCGGGCTTCGGCCTCATAATCATTGATCGGCACATTATCATAATTACGGCCGCCCGGGTGCCCGACATGATAGACGCAGCCGCCGAGCGAACGGCTATTCCAGGCGTCCAGTAGATCGAAGGTCAGCGGTGCGTTCGCCGCCAGGCGCGGATGCAGGCAGTTGGCGGGCTCCCAGGCCTTGTAGCGGACGCCGCCCACGCTTTCCCCCTGCACGCCGGTGGATGTCATCGGAACTGCGCGGCCATTGCACGCGACGATGTGGCGGCCGGGTGTCAGGCCCGTGGCGCGGACCTGCAGCCGCTCGGTCGAGCTGTCGACATAGCGCACCGTGCCGCCGATCGCGCCCGTCTCCCCCAGCACGGGCCACGGTTCGAGCGCATGGCTGATCTCGAGCGTGACGCCGCCTGCGATGACCGACCCATGGATGGGGAAGCGGAACTGGCGCTGTGCCTCGAACCAGGCGGGATCAAAATGATAGCCGGCACGGTCGAGGTCGCCAAGCACGTCGAGGAAATCGGCCCACACGAAATGGCCCAGCATGAAGCGGTCGTGGAGCGCAGTGCCCCACCGCACGAGGCCACCGCGCTGCGGCTCGCGCCAGAACCATGCGGTGAGCGCGCGGATCAGCAACTGCTGGGCAAGGCTCATCCGCGCGTCGGGCGGCATTTCGAACCCGCGGAATTCGACGAGGCCAAGCCGGCCGGTCGGGCCATCGGGCGAGAAAAGCTTGTCGATGCAGATTTCGGTGCGGTGGGTGTTGCCGGTGACGTCGACCAACAAATTGCGGAACAGGCGATCGACCAGCCAGGGCTGGGGCGTTTCGCCCTCGCCAGGGGGTGGCACCTGCGCGAGCGCGACCTCCAGCTCGTAGAGGCCATCGTGCCGCGCCTCGTCGATGCGGGGCGACTGGCTGGTGGGGCCGATGAACAGGCCGGAGAAGAGATAGGACAGCGACGGGTGGCGCTGCCAATAGAGCACGAAGCTCTTGAGAAGATCCGGCCGGCGGATGAAGGGACTGTCGTTGACGGAGCGCCCGCCGAGCACGAGATGGTTGCCGCCGCCGGTTCCGACCGAGCGACCATCGATCAGGAACTTGTCGGCGGTGAGCTTCACCTCGCGCGCCATGTCGTACAGACTGGTGGTGAGCTCGACCGTTTCGTCCCAGGTCGAGGTCGGCTGAATGTTGACCTCGATCACGCCGGGATCGGGCGTGACCTTGAGCACCTGCAGCCGCGGATCGGGCGGCGGTGCATAACCCTCGATCCGGATCGGAATGCGCAGGGTTTCAGCAACGCGTTCGACAGCGGCGATGAGTTCGAGATAATCCTCGAGCCGCTCGGTCGGCGGCAGGAAGACCGCCAGATAGGAATCGCGCGGCTCGACGGTCATCGCGGTGCGGACCGCGCCTTCGATGATGACCTGCTCGACCCGATCCTGCGCACCCTGCCCTTCCGCTGCGCTGACGGCTTCACTGCGCTGCGGATGCTGATCGACCGCCGCAGCGGGTGGCCCCTGCTCACGGAAGTCGGGCAGCGGCCCACGCGGCTCGGTCGTGTCGCGGATGTGGAGATAAGGGTATGAAGCCGGCGGCACGTAGGGCAACGAGCCCAAAGGCAGGCGATATCCGACCGCGCTGTCGCCGGGCATGAGGAAGAGCTTGCCGCGCCGCACGTTCCAGCGTTCGCTCCGCCAGCGGCGCGGCTCAGGCGCAATCTCAGCCTGCCAGGCCTGGATCGGCAGGACATAGCCGACCGGCCGGCTCAGGCCGCGTTCGAACGTCCGCACCATGCGGGCCCGGGCTTCGGGATCTTCGATCTTGGGATCGGTCGGGTCGGCGTTGACCGGCAGTTCGGATTCCTTGAGCGCCCATTCCGCCGGATCCTCATAGGCGGGCTCGATATACTCTTCGGGCACGGCGAGCACGTCCGCGACGCCCTTCAGGAAACGCTCGGCCGCGCCCGCATCGAGCGGGGAAGCGCCCGTGCTATCGGTCGCAAGCAGTGAGGAATCGCGCCACACTGGCACCCCATCGAGGCGCCAATAGACCGAATAGCCCCAGCGCGGCAGGCTCTCACCCGGATACCATTTGCCCTGGCCGTGATGGATCAGCCCGCCCGGCGCGAATTTGTCGCGCATTTTGCGGATCAGGCGATCGGCAAAGGCAGCCTTGGTCGGACCGACCGCATCGGCATTCCATTCCGGCGCTTCGGGATCTTCGAAGGAGACGAAGGTCGGCTCACCGCCCATCGTCAGGCGAACATCCTGGGCTTCCAGGTCGGCGTCCACCTTGCGGCCGAGCGCGTCGAGCGCGGCCCAGCGCGCATCGGTGAAGGGCTTGGTGATGCGCACCGCTTCGGCGATGCGCTGCACGTCCATATGGAATTCGAAGGTGGAATGGGCAGGTTCGAGCAGAGCGCCTTCGATCGGGGTGGCCGAACGATAATGCGGCGTCGCGCACAGCGGAATGTGCCCCTCCCCGGCGAACAGGCCTGACGTGGGGTCCAGCCCGACCCAGCCCGCGCCCGGAATATAGGCTTCAGCCCAGGCATGAAGGTCGCACACATCCCGTGCCACGCCCTTGGGACCTTCGACCGGGATCACGTCGGGGGTGAGCTGGATCGAATAGCCCGAGACAAAGCGCGCGGCGAAGCCGAGCCGGCGCAGCAACTGCACCATCAACCAACTCGAATCGCGGCAGGAGCCGGTGCCGCATTCCAGCGTCTGTTCGGGCGTCTGCACGCCGGGCTCCATCCGAATGACGTAACCCACGGCTTCGTTCACGGCGCGATTGAGTTCGACGAGGAAGTCGATCGAGCGCGCCCGCACATCCTTGAACCGATCGAACAGCCGTTCGAACAGCGGCCCTTGCGGCTCCGTGTCGAAATAGGCCGCAAGATCGGTGCGAAGCTGCGATGCATAATCGAACGGTCGATTTTCCGCATAATCTTCGACGAAGAAATCGAACGGATTGATCACAATCAGGTCGGCGATCAGATCCACCGTGACGCGGAATTCGGTGGTCGGCTCTGGAAGAACGATCCGCGCCAGCCAATTCCCGTGCGGATCCTGCTGCCAATTGATGAAATGCTTTTCGGGCAGGATCGTGAGCGAATAGTTCGGGATTGCGGTTCGGCTGTGCGGCGCGGGCCGCAGCCGTACGGTCTGTGGCCCGAGCATCACCGGCCTGTCGTACCGGTAGGACGTCAGGTGATGGAGCGCTGCCTGAATCATGTTCGCGGTTGCAGCACAGGCGAGGGGGTGGGGCAAGCTTGCCTTTCGGCAAGCCTAGCGCCATCGCCACCATCTGAGGACTCAATCGGGAGGAGGGGAAGATGAAAACCCGCGCGGCCGTCGCGTTCGAGGCGAAGAAACCGCTGGAGATCGTCGAACTCGATTTGGAAGGTCCGAGGGCCGGCGAGGTGCTGGTCGAGATCATGGCGACGGGCATCTGCCACACCGATGCCTATACGCTCGACGGGTTCGACAGCGAAGGTATCTTCCCTTCAATCCTGGGCCATGAGGGGGCGGGAATCGTGCGCGAGGTCGGTGCCGGCGTCGTTAGCGTGAAGCCCGGCGACCATGTCATCCCGCTCTACACGCCCGAATGCCGCCAATGTAAGTCGTGCCTGTCGGGCAAGACCAACCTGTGCACCGCGATCCGCGCGACGCAGGGCAAGGGGCTGATGCCCGACGGCACCAGCCGCTTTTCCTACAAGGGGCAGACCATCTTCCATTATATGGGCTGCTCGACCTTCTCCAATTTCACAGTCCTGCCCGAGATCGCGGTCGCTAAGATCCGTGAGGACGCGCCGTTCAAGACCAGCTGCTATGTCGGCTGCGGCGTGACCACGGGCGTGGGCGCGGTCGTCAACACCGCCAAGGTGCAGGTGGGCGACAATGTCGTGGTGTTCGGCCTGGGCGGGATCGGCCTGAATGTGATCCAGGGCGCCAAGATGGCCGGCGCCAACAGGATCATCGGCGTCGACATCAACCCCGCCCGCGAAGAATGGGGCAAGCGCTTCGGCATGACCCACTTCATCGATGGACGCGGCAAGGATCGCACGGCCACGATCGCGGAAATCCTGGAGCTGACCGACGGTGGGGCGGATTATACGTTCGACTGCACCGGCAATACCGAGGTGATGCGGACCGCGCTCGAAGCCTGTCATCGCGGTTGGGGTACATCGATCATCATCGGCGTGGCCGAGGCCGGCAAGGAGATTTCGACCCGCCCCTTCCAGCTCGTCACCGGGCGCAACTGGCGCGGCACCGCGTTCGGCGGCGCCAAGGGCCGTACCGATGTGCCCAAGATCGTAGACTGGTACATGAACGGTAAGATCGAGATCGACCCGATGATCACCCATGTGCTCAGCCTGGAAGAGATCAACAAGGGCTTCGACCTGATGCATGCGGGCGAGAGCATCCGCAGCGTGGTGGTTTATTGATGCCTGCGCTTCGCTCAGCACGAATGGAGCGATGAACATGGAAACACTCTCCACCAACAAGGCGCATGGCGGGATCCAGGGAGTCTATCGCCACGCCTCGATGGCGACCCGCACGGACATGACCTTCTCGGTCTATGTGCCTCAGCACGGAGAGGGCGAGACGCTGCCTGTGGTCTGGTATTTGTCGGGCCTGACCTGCACGCACGCCAATGTCACGGAGAAGGGCGAATATCGCAGCGCCTGTGCGGAGCATCGCCTGATCTTCGTTGCGCCCGATACCAGCCCCCGCGGTGACGACGTGCCCGACGATCCGGGGGGCGCTTATGATTTCGGCCTGGGTGCCGGCTTCTATTTGGATGCGACTGAGGCCCCCTGGTCGGCGCATTATCGCATGTGGAGCTATATCACCGAGGAGTTGCCCGCGCTGATCGCGGCGCGCTTTCCGGCGGATATGGGCCGCCAATCGATCCTGGGCCACTCGATGGGCGGCCATGGCGCGCTTACCATCGGCCTCTCCCATCCCGACCGCTTCAAGGCCGTGTCGGCCTTCGCGCCGATTGTCGCTCCAAGCCAGGTGTCCTGGGGCCAGAAGGCGCTCGGCGGCTATCTTGGGCCGGATCAAGGTGCATGGCGCAAGCATGATGCGGTCGCGCTGATCGAAGACGGTGCGCGCCTGCCGGCGCTACTAGTCGATCAGGGGGCGGACGACCAATTCCTGAAGAAGGAATTGCGGCCCGAACTGCTGCGCGAGGCGTGCGACGATGCGGGCATCGACCTGACGCTCAACCTGCGGCAGGGCTATGACCATAGCTATTATTTCGTCTCGACCTTCATGGCCGATCACCTGGCGTGGCACGCGGCGCGCCTCGGATGAGCGATTTCGATGTCCTGATTGTCGGCGCGGGCCATGGCGGAGCGCAGGCAGCGATCGCGCTCCGCCAGAACAAATATGCAGGCTCGATCGCCATAGTCAGCGAGGAGCCGGAGCTTCCTTATGAGCGGCCGCCTTTGTCGAAGGACTATCTGGCCGGGGAGAAGCCGTTCGAACGCCTGCTGATCCGCCCGCCCGCTTTCTGGACGGAGCGCGAAGTCGTGATGCTGACCGGCCAACGCGTAGTGACGGTCGATCCGCAGGCCCATCATGTTACAACCGCTGATGGGACGAACATCGGCTATGGCACGTTGATCTGGGCCGCCGGGGGGCATCCGCGCGCGCTGATTTGTTCGGGCCATGAGCTGGCGGGCGTGCATGCCATCCGGACACGCGCCGACGTCGATAAGCTGACGGGCGAATTGGCGGCCACGGCTCGCGTGGTCGTTATCGGCGGCGGCTATATCGGGCTCGAGGCCGCGGCGGTGCTGACCAAGCTCGGCAAGAAGGTGACCGTGCTGGAGGCGCTCGACCGCGTGCTGGCGCGCGTTGCCGGCGAACCCCTGTCACGTTTCTATGAAGCAGAGCATCGCGCGCATGGCGTGGAGCTGCGCCTGAATGCGACAGTGGATTGTATCGAGGAGGCCGGTGGCCGTGTGACCGGTGTCCGGCTGGCTGGCGACGAGATGCTCCCATGCGAGATGGTGATCGTCGGGATTGGTATCCGGCCTGCGGTCGAGCCTTTGCTCGCCGCGGGCGCCGAGGGTAGCAACGGCGTCCGGGTCGACGCGCAATGCCGCACATCGCTAGCCGACGTCTACGCGATCGGAGATTGCGCGCTCCACACCAACGCCTTTGCGGATGGCGCGGAGCTGCGGTTGGAATCGGTCCAGAATGCCAATGACATGGCCAACGCGGTGGCAAAGACGCTGACGGGCACCCCGACCGACTATCATGCCGTGCCCTGGTTCTGGTCGAACCAATATGATTTGCGGTTGCAGACGGTCGGCATCTCGGCCGGTCATGACGAGACGGTGCTGCGTGGCGATCCCGCAACACGAAGCTTTTCACTCGTCTACCTGAAGCAAGGGCGCGTGATCGCGCTCGACTGCGTCAATGCGGTGCGCGACTATGTGCAGGGCCGCACCCTGGTGATCGAAGGCAAGAGCCCCGATCCGGCGCGACTGGCGGACACCAATGTTCCGCTCAAAGAACTATAAGGGAGGACATATGGCGGGGTGGCACAGGCGCAAGCCGATCGAGACAACGCGAACCGGTCCTCGCCTCACGCCGACCCTTTCCTGGCCGCATCTGGTGGCGCTCGGCGTGGGAGCGATCGTCGGCACGGGCATTTTGACGCTGATCGGCGTCGGGGCGGACCGCGCAGGGCCCGCGGTTCTGCTCTCCTTCGCGATTGCCGGTGCGATCTGCGCCTGCGCGGCGCTCGCTTATGCCGAGATGGCGACGATGATGCCCGCGGCCGGCAGCGCCTACACCTACAGCTATGCGGTGCTGGGAGAGACAATCGCATGGATCGTCGGCTGGAGCCTGATCCTCGAATATAGCCTGGTCGTTTCGACCGTCGCGGTCGGCTGGTCGGGTTATGCCTCGCCCCTGCTGATTGCGATCGGCTTTCCCAAGGCGTTGACGATGGGCCCGGCGCTCGGCGGCGTCGCCAATCTGCCGGCCATCTTCATCATCGCCGTTGTCGCCGGCCTGCTCTGCGTCGGCACGCGCGAGAGCGCGCGATTGAACACGATATTGGTCCTGATAAAGGTCGTGACGCTGGCGCTATTCGTCGCGGTGGCTCTGCCCGCCTTCAACGCGCAGAACCTGCACCCCTTCATGCCGCACGGCTTCGCCAAGGTGGTCGAGCCGGACGGCACCGCGCGCGGCGTGATGGCGGCGGCGGCTATCATCTTCTTCGCCTTCTACGGCTTCGACGCCATCTCGACCGCCGCCGAGGAGGCCAAGCGGCCCGAGCGCGATCTCGCGATCGGCATCGTCGGATCGATGCTGATCTGCACGCTCATTTATGTGCTCGTCGCCGCCGCCGCGGTCGGGGCACTTCCCTACGCGAAATTCGCGAACAGCCCGGAACCGCTGGCGCTCATCCTGCGCGAAATGGGGAAAGGCGGGGTCGCGCATGTCATCGCCGTAGCGGCGGTGATCGCCTTGCCGACGGTAATTCTTGGCTTCCTCTACGGCCAAAGCCGGATTTTCCTGGTAATGGCGCGGGACGGATTCCTGCCGCATCGCCTCGCCGCCATCTCGTCGCGTGGGACGCCGGTCCGCATCACGGTGCTGACAGCGTTTTTGGTAGCCATCCTGGCGGGCGTGCTGCCGATCGACCAGATCGCGGCGCTGGCCAATGCCGGCACGCTGATCGCGTTCATCGCGGTGGCAACCTGCATGCTCGTGATGCGCCTTCGGGATCCCGCGATCCGCCGGCCCTTCCGCACGCCGTTTGTTTGGCTGGTTGGGCCCGGTGCGGTGCTGGGGTGTCTCTATCTGTTCGCCAGCCTGCCGGCAAAGACGCTCGAATGGTGCCTGCTATGGAACGCGATCGGGCTGGTCATCTACGTCCTGTACGGCCGCCATCGCAGTCTTCTCGGCCAGGAGGCACCGAAGCTTTGAGCGCGGTCCTCATCCTCTCGACCGCTCCGACTCGAGATGAGGCGGCCAAAATCGCGGAGACTTTGGTCACGGAGGGGCTTGCAGCATGCGTCCAGCTTTCGCCGATCGAGAGCTGGTATAGGTGGGAAGGAAAGGTCGAACACGCGGCCGAAATCCGTCTCCACATCAAGACCAGGGAAAGTTTGGCCGAGCGGGTGGAACAGCGCATCAACGCTCTGCACAGTTACGCTCTACCGGAGCTGATTCGTGTACCGATTGACGGCGGTTCTCCCGCTTACCTCGATTGGATCGAGACTTCGACGCCATCGGCCTGATCGGATAAAAACACACTGCACCGCAGCATCCGCGGGGTTTCTTTCCCTGAAACGATCGGTATAGAAACCGCCGCAACCGCGAGGACCCTATGCGTTCGATCTCCCCCGTCGCTCTCGCTGCGGCCCTGCTGCTGTCCGCTTGCGGCAACCAGGCTCCGCCTCCCCCGCCGCCGAGCCAGGTGGGCGTCGTCACCGTACAGATGCAGCCGGTCACGCTCACGACCGAACTGCCTGGGCGCACCTCGCCGTACGAGAGCTCGGAAGTCCGGCCGCAGGTCGACGGAATCATCCTCAAGCGGCTGTTCCGCGAGGGCGAGTATGTCCATGCAGGCCAGACCCTCTATCAAATCGATCCCGCGCCTTATGCCGCCGCGGTGGCCAATGCCCGCGCCGCGCTTGCCCGTGCGCAGGCTTCGATTGCATCCACCGCCGCGCTCGCCCGCCGTTACGGCGAGCTGGTCAAAATCAACGCGATCTCGCGCCAGGATTACGAGAATGCGACCGCGACTGCGAACCAGGCCAATGCTGACGTGGGGGCCCAGCGCGCGGCGCTTCGCTCGGCAGAGATCAACCTTCGGCGGACCCGCATCAGCGCGCCTATATCGGGGCGCATTGGCGCCTCAACCTTCACTGTCGGTGCTCTCGTTACCGCCGCCCAGACTCAGCCGCTGACGACGATTCAGCGGCTCGATCCCATTTATGTCGACATCAACCAGTCAAGCGTCGATCTGCTCAAGCTGCGCAAGCAGATCCTGGCGGGGCAGCTCTCGCGCGGCGGTGCTGCCGCGCGCGTCGGCCTGACGCTGGAGGACGGCAGCGAATATGCTCATCAGGGCACGTTTCAGTTCGCCGACGTGACGGTTGCGCCGGATACCGGCACGGTCACGGTTCGCGCCATCTTCCCCAACCCCGAAGGCCTGCTCCTGCCCGGAATGTATGTGCGTGCGCACCTGACCGAAGGAACGCAGGCGCAGGGCATCCTTGTACCGCAGCAGGCTGTATCGCGCGACGAAAAGGGGAATCCCCAAGCCTTCGTCGTCGGCGCGGGCGACAAGCTGGAGGTTCGCCAGCTGACGACTTCACGCGCGATCGGCAACAAATGGCTGGTTACAAGCGGCCTCAAGCCGGGTGACCGGCTGGTCATGGACGGCACGATGATGCTGCAGCCGGGCGTGCCGGTGAGGCCGGTGGCCTGGACGCCCCCACCCACGCCGTCCAAGGCCGCGCAGGCTGCGGTTGGGCAATAGGACCGCATCGTGGCACGCTTTTTCATCGACCGGCCCATCTTTGCGTGGGTAATTGCGCTTGTCCTGATGCTTGCGGGCGTGCTGGCGATCCGCTCGCTGCCGATCGCGCAATTCCCGCCGATCGCGGCCCCGTCGGTGCAGATCACCGCGACCTATCCCGGCGCGGACGCACAGACACTCGAAAACACCACGACGCAGATCATCGAGCAGCAGCTCAAGGGCATCGATAATCTGCGCTACCTGTCGTCGACCAGTTCGTCGGCCGGCAGCGTCTCCATCACGGTGACGTTCGAGCAGGGTACAAATCCCGACATCGCGCAGGTCCAGGTTCAGAACAAGCTGCAGGCGGCTTTGCCCCTGTTGCCGCAGGAAGTGCAGCAGCAGGGCGTACGCGTCACCAAGACGAGCGCCAACTTCCTGGTCGTGGTCAGCCTCTATTCGCCGAATGGCCGCTATTCGACCAGCGACCTGGCCGACATGATCGTCTCGCGGCTGCAAGACCCGTTGAGTCGCGTCCAGGGCGTGGGCGACACACAGATTTTCGGGTCGCAATATGCGATGCGCATCTGGGTCGATCCGCTTAAGCTGAACAATTTCAAGCTCACTATCGCCGATATTGAAAAAGCGGTGCGCGCCCAGAACGCGCAGGTTTCGGCGGGCCAGATCGGCGGCCTGCCCGCCCCGCGCGAGCAAATGCTGAACGCATCCGTCTCGATCGCCTCGCGCCTGACCACGCCCGATCAGTTCCGGCAGATCCGCCTCAAATCCAACCCCGACGGCTCGGTCGTGCGGCTGGGCGACGTGGCGCGCGTTGCGATCGGGCCTGAAACCTACGGCTTTACCGTGCTGTTCAATGGCGTTCCCGCCGCGGGTATCGCCATCAAACTCGCGCCGGGCGCCAACGCGCTGGACACGGTCGAGCGGATCAAGGCGCGGGTTGCGCAGCTTTCTCCGACCATCCCCTCCGACGTGAAGATCTTTTATCCCTACGATTCAACGCCCTTCGTGCGTCTCTCGATCGATCAGGTGGTGCACACGCTGATCGAGGCGGTCGTGCTCGTCTTCGTCGTGATGTTCATCTTCCTGCAGAACTGGCGCGCCACGATCATTCCTACGATCGCGGTTCCAGTCGTGCTGCTCGGTACATTCGCGGTACTGTATATCGCGGGCTACTCGATCAACACGCTCACGCTGTTCGGCATGGTGCTGGCAATCGGCCTGCTCGTCGACGACGCGATCGTCGTCGTCGAGAATGTGGAACGCCTGATCGAGACCGAGGGCCTTTCGCCCAAGGAGGCCGCACGCAAGTCGATGGACGAGATCACCGGCGCGCTGGTCGGCATCGCCACGGTCCTGGCCGCGGTGTTCGTGCCGATGGCTTTCTTCGCCGGCTCGACGGGCGCGATCTATCGCCAGTTCTCGATCACGATCGTCTCCGCGATGGCGTTGTCGGTGATGGTCGCGTTGATCCTCACGCCCGCGCTCTGCGCCACGATCCTTCAGACGCGCGAGGAAAAGGAGCGTAAGGCAAAATCGGGGCTGATGGGTCGGCTTTTCGGCCGCTTCTTCGGGTGGTTCAACCGCAACTTCAATCGCAACGCCGAACGCTATCAGAACGGCGTCCGCTACGTGGAGCATCATCGCGGGCGCGCTTTCGTCGTGTTTGCGATCATTTGCGCAGGGCTGGCCTTCCTCTTCTACAGACTGCCGACCGGCTTCCTGCCCGACGAAGATCAGGGCTATGCGTTCGCACTGGTCAACCTGCCACCCGGCGCGACGGCATCGCGCACGGATGCCGCGCTCGCCAAGGTGCGCGATCATTTTCTGAAGGATGAGGGCAAGAACGTCGCGGGCGTGTTTACCGTCTCGGGTTTCAGCTTCACCGGGCAGGGACAGAATGCGGGGCTTGCCTTCGTTCGCCTGAAGCCGTGGGAGGACCGTAAGGGCGCGGACAACCGGTCTACCGCGATCGCCGCGCGCGCTATGGGCGCTTTCTCTTCCTTCCGCGACGGCCTGATCTTCGCGATCATCCCGCCATCGGTGCAGGAACTGGGTAACGCCACCGGTTTCGATTTCGAGCTGACGGACGTGGCCGGCATCGGCCACGAACGGCTCGTCGCCGCTCAGGGCCAGTTGCTCGGCATGGCGATGAAGGATCCACGCATCGCGGGCCTGCGCCCGAACAGCCTGCCGGACCAGCCGCAGCTCAAGGTCGATGTCGATCAGGACAAGACGCAGGCGCTCGGCGTCGACATCGCCGACGTGAACAGCACCATTTCGGCCGGCTGGGGTAGCGCCTACATCAACGACTTCATCGATCGTGGTCGCGTGAAGCGCGTCTTTGTCCAGGCAGACACGCCGTTCCGTCTCTCGCCCGACAATCTTGCAGCCTTCTACGTGCGCGGGACGAATGACCAGATGGTGCCGGTCAGCGCGCTTGCCTCGACCCGCTGGCAATCCGCTCCGGTCCAGCTGAACCGCTATAACGGGGTGCCCGCGATGGAGCTGCTCGGCGTGCCGGGACCAGGCCAAAGTTCGGGTACGGCCTTGAAGGCGATGGAAGAATTGCAGGCCAAGCTGCCGCCCGGCACCGGCTTCGAATGGACCGGCCTGTCTTATGAGGAACGGCTGGCGGGCAGCCAGGCCAAGTCGCTTTATGGTTTGTCGCTTCTGATTGTCTTCCTCTGCCTCGCCGCGCTTTATGAGAGCTGGTCGGTTCCCGTATCGGTGATGCTGGTGGTGCCTTTGGGCGTGTTCGGCGCGGTGCTCGCGGCGACGCTCACGGGCGTCAACAACAACATCTATTTCCAGGTCGGCCTGATCACCACGATCGGCGTGTCGGCGAAGAATGCGATCCTCATCGTGGAGTTCGCCGAGGAACGGATGCGAGAAGGAATGAACGCGTTCGACGCCGCGGTTGCTGCAGCGCGGCTGCGGCTGCGTCCGATCCTGATGACCAGCTTCGCCTTCGTCTTCGGCGTGTTCCCGCTCGCGATCGCCGCAGGGGCGGGTTCGGGCGCGCAGAATGCGATCGGCCGTTCGGTGGTCGGCGGCATGCTCGCCGCGACGATATTCGGTATCTTCTTCGTCCCGATGTTCTTTGTCGCGGTGCGCCGGCTGTTCGAACGGCGGCGCACACGCGGAGACGCCGCAGGCGACGTTGCGGAGGCGCAGGCATGAGGCGCCTCCTGTGCGTCGCCCCGGCGCTGTTGCTCCTCGCGGGCTGCGATCTGGCGCCCTCATATCACCGGCCCGGTCTCCCCGCGCCGACGAGCCTGCCGAGCGGCGGCACCTATCCCGGCGCGGCCGCGGCAGCGACGCAGGCGCCCGACATTGCCTGGCAGGATTTCTTCGTCGACCCCGCGCTTCGGCAAGTCATCGCAACCGGCCTTGCCAATAATCGCGACCTGCGCGTGGCTCTTGCCAATGTCGAACAGGCGCGCGCGCTCTATCGCGTCCAGCGTGCCGATCTGCTGCCGACCATCAGCGCCAATGGCAGCGTGACCTATTCGCGCGCCTCATCCGCTCAAACCTTCCCTGGTGCCGACCGCAGGACCGATACTTATTCGGTCAATGCCGGCCTTTCGGCCTTCGAGATCGATCTTTTCGGGCGCGTCCGCAATCTGACCCGCGCGGCGCTGGAACAATATCTCTCGACCGAGGAGGGCGCGCGGGCAACGCGGATCAGCCTGATCGCGGAAATCGCCTCCGCCTATCTCACAATGGCGGCGGATCAGGACCAGCTCCGCATCTCGCGCGATACGCTCGAAAGCTTCCGCCAGACGCTCGAGCTCACGCAGGCGCAATTCCGCATCGGTGTCGCCTCGGAACTGGACGTGCGGCAGGCGCAGACCAGCTATGAGCAGGCGCGTTATGACATCGCCGCGCTGCAGACGCAGATTGCGCGCGACCAGAATGCGCTCAATCTGCTGGTCGGCACGACGGTCAGTGCCGATCAGCTTCCGAACAGCCTCGATCAGCGGGCCTTTACGCTGGCCGAATTGCCGGCGGGCATCAGTTCGGAGGTGCTGCTTCAGCGACCCGATGTGCTGCAGGCCGAGCACCAACTGAAGGCGCAATATGCCAATATCGGTGCAGCGCGTGCCGCCTTTTTCCCGCAGATCTCACTGACCGCGCTTGCCGGCACGATCAGCCCATCATTGTCCGGACTGTTTGATCGCGGTAACGGCAACTGGACCGTCGCGCCCTCCGCGACGCTCCCGATCTTCGACTTCGGGCGTAACGCCGCCAATTTGCGCTATGCCAAAGCCAGCCGGGACGCGGCACTCGCCAGCTATGAAAAGGCGATCCAGACGGCCTTCCGCGAAGTGGCGGACGCACTTGCCGAGCGCGGCACGATCGGCGAGCAGATTGCCGCCCGCAGCAACCGGGTGACGGCGGCGAGCACCGCCTATCGCCTGTCCGATGCGCGCTATCGCGCGGGCGTCGATCCCTTCCTGACCACGCTGGATGCGCAGCGAACGCTTTATGGTGCGCAGCAGAATCTGATTCAGACGCGATTGGATGCGGCATCCAATCTGGTGGAGCTTTATCGCGCGCTGGGCGGAGGATTGCGCTCCAGCGGCCAGTGAGGGGTTGAGCGTTTGCGCTACTGACGCACGATCGCTCCGCCTTTCATCACGAGCCGCACGCTCTTCACCGCGGCGACATCTTTGGTCGGATCGCCCTGGACGACTATCACGTCGGCAAGCTGTCCGGGCTTGAGCGAGCCAAGGTCGGCCAGGTGAAAGATGCGCGCATTGCCCGACGTGGCGGCGGCCAGCACCTCGATGGCGGGCATTCCTGCTTCCTGCATCAGCACCATTTCGCGCCAATTCTCGCCATGCGTGTAGACGCCGACGTCGCCGCCCATGCAGATCGGCACCTGCGCTGCCAGCGCCATGCGGAAGCTCTTGCGATTTTCCTCGACCGCGGCAGGCGCGGGATCGCGCCCATTCCAGCCGCGGTAACGCGCGACCGCGTCCGATGCGGCCAATGTCGGACAGAGCGCGACGCCCCTATCGTGCATCGCCTTGAAGATGGCAGGCGTGCCGCCATAGCCATGCTCGATCGTATCGACGCCGGCGGCAATAGCGCGGCGCATGCCTTCTGCGGTTGCGGCATGAACGGCAACCAGACGGCCCGCGTCGTGCGCGGTGGCGGTACCCGCCGCCAGCTCCGCCTCGGTCAGGGTCGCCCGGCTCGGTTCCTTGGGCATGTAATGATAATCGGCGTACATCTTCACGATGTCGGCGCCCGCGGCGATCTGGTCGCGCGCGGCGCGGACGATATCGTCAACGCCGCTCACTTCCTGCGCGCCCTGCGGGATTTTCACCCCGGGCTCGAACCCCTTCGGCCCATAAGCGCCTTGGGCGACGATCGCCTTGGTCGCGACCATCAGGCGCGGGCCGGGTACGATCCCCTGATCGATCGCCTGTTTCAGCCCGACATCGGCGAAGCCGGCGCCTTCGGTGCCGAGGTCGCGTTCGCTGGTAAAGCCCGCCATCAGCGTTTCGCGCGCATGGACGACAGCACGCGCGGTGCGGAGCGCGAGCGGCTCGTGAAGCACCTGATCGTCCCAGCTTGTCTCGTTATAGGGATGGAGAAAGAGGTGAGCATGGCCTTCGATCATGCCGGGCATGATCGTATCGCCCGGCAAATCGATCACGCGCGTGCCCGCCGGCGACGTCAAATGCGGCCCCACCGCGGCGATGCGATCGCCTCGGACCAGGACCTCCCAGCCGACATGGACCTGACTGCCATCGAACAACCGTGCGCCGCGCAACAGGATCGGCGGATCGGCCGCCTGCGCCGACGTGGCGATCGCCAGCAACAAAGCCGCCCAAGCCTTCCCCATGCACGCCTCCCTTGCCGCCCGCGTCTGCGCGCGCGATACGGGCATTATGGATAAAGCGCCGCCGCGGCTCCGCAAGCTGATCCCGCTCCTGTGCTTGACGCTCGTGGCACCCGCAGCCGCGCAGCCCACCGATCTCGCCCGGTTGCAGGCGGAGGCGCAGCGCGTCACGATCACGCGCGACGATTGGGGCATCGCGCACGTTGTTGGCCGCAGCGACGCGGATGCCGTGTTCGGCGCCATCTATGCCCAGGCGGAGGACGATTTCCCGCGGATCGAGGCCAATTATCTGACCGCGCTCGGCCGCACTGCGGAGGCCGAGGGCGAAGGCGCGGTCTGGCAGGATGTGCGCCAACGGCTGTTCGTCGATCCGGCTGACCTGCAGGCCCGTTACCGGTCAAGCCCGGTCTGGCTGCGCGCGCTGATGGACGCCTGGGCGGATGGGCTGAACTATTATCTCGCCACGCATCCGAACGTGCGCCCCAAGGTGCTCACCCGGTTCGAGCCGTGGATGGCGCTGAGCTTCACCGAGGGCAGCATTGGCGGCGACATCGAGCGCATCTCGCTGACCGAGCTCAAGAGCTTTTATGGCGGCATGTTCGAGCCCAAGACCGCGCTGGAAACCGGTGCCGAGCCGCAGGAGCCGCGCGGATCCAACGGAATTGCGATCGCCCCGAACAAGACTGCCAATGGCCATGCCCTGCTGCTGATCAATCCGCACACCAGTTTCTATTTCCGATCCGAGCTGCAGATGACGAGCAGCCAGGGCCTCAATGCATATGGCGCTTCGACCTGGGGGCAGTTCTTCATCTATCAGGGTTTCAACCCCGACATTGGCTGGATGCACACCTCGTCCGGTGTCGACAATGTCGATGAATTCGCCGAGACGGTCGACCGCCAAGGCGGCAATCTCTTCTATCGCTATGGCCGGCAGTATCGGCCGGTAACGATAGTCCCGATCACGATCAAATATCGCAAGCCCAATGGCGGCCTTGCTGATCTCAGCCTCGTCACCTTCCGAACGCATCACGGACCGATCGTCGCGGCGCGCGACGGCAAGATGATCGCGGTCGCGCTGATGTGGAAGCCCGTGCCCGCGTTGCAGCAAAGCTGGCTGCGGACCAAGACGCGCGATCTGCAATCCTATCTGGAGATCGCCGGGCTGCAGGCCAATTCATCCAACGATACGATCCTGGCCGATCGCAAGGGCGAAATCGCTTATTTGCATCCCCAGTTCGTGCCGATCCGCAACGACAAGTTCGATTATACTCGCGCGGTCGACGGCGCCGATCCCGCGACCGACTGGAAGGGCCTGCACGACATCGACAGCCTGCCCGAAGCAATCGGGCCCGATACCGGCTGGGTTCGCAACACCAATGACTGGCCCTGGTCTGCCGCCGGCCGCGACAGCCCCAAGGCGCGCGATTTCCCGCGCTACATGGACGAAGTCGGCGAGAATTGGCGGGGCATCCACGCCGACAAATTGCTGACCGGCCAGCGCGATTTCACGCCCGAAAGCCTGACGGCGGCGGCGTTCGACAGCTGGCTGCCGGCATTTGCCACGCTCATACCGCAGCTGACCGCGGCCTATGACGCGCTGGCGGAGAACGATGCGCGCAAGGCTTCGCTTGCGGAGCCGATTGCGCTGCTTCGGAGCTGGGATAATCGCTGGGGCTATGAATCCGAGGCGACCACGCTTGCCATCTTCTGGGGCGACACCTTGTGGCCGGAGGTCGGTGCGTTCGCCAAGGCGGAGCGGATGAACGTGCCCGATTATATCGCCAAGCGCGTGCCGCCCGAGGCCAAGCTCGCGGCGCTTGCGCGAGCCAAGGAGCGTTTGATGCACGACTTCGGCAGCTGGCGCGTAAAATGGGGTGCGGTCAATCGCTTCCAGCGGCTGGACGACCAAATCGAGCCGCATTTCGACGACGGCAAGGCCAGCCTGGCGGTACCCTTCACATCCGCACAATGGGGCTCGCTCGCCTCGTTCGGGGCCAAGCCTTACGCCAATACCAAGCGCTATTACGGATCGAGCGGAAACAGCTTCGTCGCGGTGGTAGAGTTCGGACCCAAGGTGCGCGCCTGGGCCGTGACCGCGGGCGGCGAAAGCGGCGACCCTAAATCGCGCCACTTCAACGATCAGGCGCAGCGCTACATCGATGGCAAGCTGCGCCCGGTCTATTTCTATCCCGCCGATCTGACGGGGCATACCGAACGCAGTTACCACCCGGGAAGCTGACATGCTGTGGTTTGCGGTCAAAGCGGCATTGTCCGGCATCATCGTCGCCGCGGTTTCGACCATCGCCAAACGCTATCCGGGCTTCGGCGCGCTGATTGCGTCACTGCCTTTGGTGTCGGTGCTGGGCATGATCTGGCTCTGGCACGACAAGCCGAATGCCGAGAATATGGCGGCGCATGCGCAGGCGACCTTCTGGTTCGTCCTGCCCTCGCTGCCGATGTTCCTGCTAATTCCCGCAATGCTGCGCGCGGGCTTCCCATTCTGGGTGACGCTCCTCGCGGGCTGTGCGCTGACCATCCTGCTTTATCTACTCATGACCTGGATGGGGCCGCGCTTTGGATTGAGGCTGTAGCCGGCACGCCCAACGGCGGTCAGGCGAAACGCTGCCTGAGTTCGAACATGGCGACGGCGGCCTTCGCCGCTTCGCCCGCTTTGTCCTTCTCGGTCGGCCGCGCGCGCGTAAGCGCCTGGGCTTCGTTTTCCACCGTCAGAATACCGTTTCCGATCGGCAGACCATCCAACGTCAGCGCCATAAGCCCGCGCGCGCTTTCGTTCGAGACGACCTCGAAATGATAGGTCTCGCCGCGGATCACCACGCCCAAGGCAACGAAGCCATCATAGCGGCCCGTCTCTGCCGCGAGCGCGATTGCGGCGGGGATTTCCAATGCCCCCGGTACCGTGATGGTCTCGTGCGAGTGGCCGGCCTCTTCGAGCACGGCGCGCGCGCCCTGCAGCATCAGGTCGTTGAGATGCGCGTAGAAGCGCGCCTCGACGATCAGAAAGCGCGCCATCATTCGTCTCCGGAACAGGGGATGGGTCGCTCGCCCACGATCGACAGGCCATAGCCGTCGAGCGCAACGAGCGTGTGATGCGAATTGGTAAGCAGGACCATGTCCTGCACGCCAAGCTCGGTCAAAATCTGCGCGCCCACGCCATAATCGCGCAATTCCTCGGGATCCATCCCGCCCTCGGCCCTGGTGGCCTGCGCCTCGACCACCTTGGAGAGACGACCGCCGACCATGGGTTTGGTCAGCACGACGATGACACCCGACCCTTCCTCGCCGACGATCTTCATCGCACCGGCGAGCAGGCCGCCCCGCTTGGAGACTTCGCCAAACATGTCCGCGAACAGCGCCTGGACGTGCATGCGTACCAAGGTGGGCTTGGACGGATCGACCTTGCCCTTGACGAGAGCGATCTGCTCATCGCCGGTCGCCTTGTTATAGAAGCTGATCGCGGTCCATTCGCCGCCCCAGCGGCTCGTGAAGCGCGTTTCGGCCCTCTTTTCGACGAGATGATCGTGGCGCCGTCGATAGGCGATAAGATCGCGGATCGTGCCGATCTTGAGGTTATGGCGCTGGGCGAAAGCAACCAGATCATCGAGACGCGACATGGTGCCGTCATCGTTCATGATCTCGCAGATCACGCCCGACGGATTGAGGCCGGCAAGGCGGGCAACATCGACCGCCGCTTCGGTATGGCCCGCGCGCACCAACACCCCGCCCTCGCGCGCCACTAGCGGAAACACATGGCCGGGGCTGACGATCGCCTCCGGCCCGTTCGACGCGTCGATCGCGACCGCAATCGTGCGTGCCCGATCGGCGGCTGAGATGCCGGTCGTGACCCCGGTCTTGGCCTCGATCGAAACCGTGAAGGCGGTCTCGTGGCGAGTGCCGTTATGCCGGCTCATCAAGGGCAGGCCGAGCTGGTCCACTCGCGCCTTGCTCAGCGCCAAGCAGATCAGACCGCGCCCATGCGTTGCCATGAAGTTGATCGCATCCGGCGTCGCCATCTGCGCGGGAATGATGAGATCGCCCTCATTTTCGCGATCCTCGTCATCGACCAGAATGAACATGCGGCCATTGCGCGCTTCCTCGATCACCTCCTCGGGCGTCGACAGGAAAGCGTGGCGCAGGCGCGTGACCTTGGGATCAGTCGACACGACGCAATTGCTCCATTCGGCCAAGATAGCGCGCGAGCACGTCGATCTCGATATTCAGTGCGCGACCCGGAGCCACGTCGCCAAACGTGGTCATATGCTGCGTATGCGGGATAAGGTTGATGCCGAAGCGCACGCCGCCGCCCGGCTGATCGGCGACCTCGTTCACCGTCAGCGACACGCCGTCGAGCGCGATCGAGCCCTTGGCCGCGATATAAGGCGCAAGCGCAGCGGGAGCCTCGATCACGACCCGCGTGCTATCGCCTTCGGGCGTGACTTCGGTCACGGTGCCGACACCGTCCACATGACCAGTGACGATATGACCGCCAAGCTCATCGCCGACGCGCAGCGCGCGTTCCAGGTTGAGCGGCCTGCCTTCGCTCCAGTCGCCCGCGGTGCGCGACAGCGTTTCGGCAGAGACTTCGACCGCGAACCAGTCCGACCCCTTATCCACCACGGTCAGGCACACGCCCGAACAGGCGATCGAAGCGCCCAGATCGATACTGGCAGTGTCATAGGCGGTGCCGACGCGCAGGCGCGGGTCGCCGCGTCGCTCGATGCCGGTGATCCGGCCAATATCGGTGATGATTCCGGTGAACATTTCAGCCTCGCACGCGCTCGTAGACTTCGAGCCGGTCGATGCCAAGCATGCGGCTGTCGGCGATCCTCCAGCGGCCATGCGCATCGGCCAGGCGGGCGAGGCCGATATCACCCAGCGCGGGCTTGCCTTGCCCGATCAGGATCGGCGCACGGTACAGCAGCAGCCGATCGACCAGGTCGGCCTTGAGGAAGGCGGCGGCGGTCGCCGCGCCACCTTCTACGAAGAGGTGATCGACGCCCTGGAGGCTGCCGATATCCTGGGGTGAGCCGATCGTTTCCACGGCTCGTGGCTCCGCCCCGACCTCGCCAACGTTGCCTGGCGACGTGCGCAGAATGACGATGCGCGGCGACCTGTCAGCCAGGCCCGCCAGCCGCACGTCGAGCCGAGGCCGATCCGCCTCCCACGTCCCGCGCCCGACCAGGATCGCCTCGTGCCGGCTGCGTTCGAGGTGGACGTGTGCACGCGCGGCCGCGCCGGTGATCCAGCGACTCTCGCCGTCGGCGCGGGCGATCATGCCATCCAGCGAGACCGCCAATTTGAGCGTGACGTGGGGACGCGCGAGCATCTGCCGCGTGAGAAATCCGGCGATGCTCCGGCGCGCTTCGGCCTCGAGAATATTCTCGGTGACGTCGATCCCGGCCGCGCGCAGCCGGGCAAACCCCTGTCCGGCCGTGCGCGGATCCGGATCGACAAGCGCGGCAACCACACGCTTAGGGCGTGCGGCAACCAGAAGCTCCGAACAGGCGGGCCCCCTGGGGCTCTGGTGTGCACAAGGCTCCAGCGTCACATAGACAGTCGCACCTTTCGCGGCCTCCCCCGCCTCGGCCAGCGCCATGGCTTCGGCATGCGGACGCCCCCCCGGCTGGGTCCAGCCGCGCCCAATGACGCGGCCGTTCTGGACGATTATGCAGCCAACATTGGGATTGGGGGCGGTACGCCCGCGCCCACGCGCCGCCAAAGCGAGCGCGGCAGCCATGATGCGCGCGCCGTCGGCGCTCAGAGACCGTACCTCGACAGCTGATCGTCGAGCTTCTTCCACTGACGGCGGCGCTCTTCGTCCAGCTTGCGCTTCTCGACGGCATCCGCGCGCTGTTGCGCCTTGATTTCCGCGTCGGTCC
>Ga0207647_10000371_pt1 | contig 36627 bp, 21 predicted proteins | sample KBSCornC2_FD_184295 | JGI IMG/M metagenome (GOLD analysis project Ga0207647, IMG submission 184295) | Corn rhizosphere microbial communities from Kellogg Biological Station, Michigan, USA - C2 (SPAdes) (version 2) | ecosystem: Host-associated > Plants > Roots > Rhizosphere ... | reverse complement strand
AACCACGCATTCCCGCGCCAGGACATCGCGCCCCAAGCCGTCATCTGGCACATCCGGAGTTCGCGCAAGCCGAAAGGCGCCCGGGTTCAGTACGTGGACGACGACCACTGCAACAGCCGCCAGGCTTGGGTGGACATGGGCTCGCCCGATTATCTCGACGTGAAACAGGTCGCCGAACTGGACGAGGTCTCGCAATTGCAATCAGAACCCGTCGCCATCCAACCGCACGACGATGGCTTCGACATCCGGCTCAACCTGTTGCCGCACGGCATCGCCGCCGTGCGCGTGGAACTGTCCAACTGACATGCAAGCGATGCCGGCCCACCCCAAGTCCAGCCCTGCCAAGCCGCGCCGCGGCGGACGCAACATCGAACGCGAAAACCATACCGACGAGGCGGTCCTCGACGACCTGCAACGCAAGGCGTTCCGCTATTTCGAGCGGCATGTCAATCCTGAAAACGGGCTGGTGCTGGATTCGACCCGCCCAACCCAGCCGGCCAGCATTGCCGCGGTCGGGTTTGGACTGTCGTGCTATCCGATCGCGGTCGAGCGCGGCTGGCTGTTGTACCGCGACGCGCTCGCCTACACGCTGGCCGCGTTGCGTTTCTTCGACAATGCCGACCAGAGCGGTGCGCCGGATGGCATTGGTCACAAGGGTTTCTTCTATCACTTTCTCGATCCGAAAACCGGGACCCGCGTGTGGCAATGCGAGCTTTCCACCATCGACACCGCGCTGCTGGTGGCCGGAATGCTGGTCGCCGCACAATATTTTTCGGGCGACGGCGCCAGCGAACGCGAAGTGCGTGAGCGCGCGCAATCCATCTACGCGCGCGTGGATTTTTCCTGGGCACAGGATGGCCAGGACGCGATCGTGCTGGGCTGGAAACCGGAGTCGGGTTTCCTGGCGAACCGCTGGCTCGGCTACAACGAGGCGCTGATCCTGTATGCACTGGCGCTGGCGGCACCGGAATTTTCCGTCGGCCACGACGCCTACGTTGCATGGACATCCACTTTCAAATGGCGGCGGCTGTACGGGCGCGACGTGCTGTATGCCGGGCCGCTTTTCATCCACCAGTTCTCGCATATCTGGATCGACACGCGCGGCATCCGCGACAAGTTCATGACATCGAAGCGCACCGACTATTTCGAGAACAGCCGCGCCGCCACCGAAATCCAGCGCGAATACGCGCGCCGCAACCCGCGCAAGTTCGTCGGCTACGAAAAGAATTGCTGGGGCTTTTCCGCCACCGACGGTCCCGGCAACGTGATGGCGAAGTTCCGCGGCCGCAAACGGCAGTTCTACGACTACACCGCGCGCGGCGCGCCGTTCGGCCCGGACGACGGCACCATCTCGCCGTGGTCGGCGATCGCCTCGCTGCCGTTCGCGCCGAAAATCGTGCTGGAAGAAATCCGGCATCTCGAGCAACTGATCGGCCACGGCCCCGAAGGCTACGGCTTCCATGCCTCGTTCAACCTGTCGTATCCCGAGCCCAATTTCACCTGCGACAACGAACAGCCCGCGTGGGTCTCACGCTGGCACTTTGCGCTGCACCAGGGCCCGATCGTGCTGATGATCGAGAACCACCGCAGCCGGATGATCTGGGAGCTGATGCGCGACTGCGCGCCGATTCGCCTCGGTCTTCAACGCGCGGGATTTTCCGGCGGCTGGCTGGGGCAGCCGGACAATGCTTCCAGCGCGAGCACATAGAAGTGCCCATGTGCCGCCCACTTTTCTTCGTCGTTCCGGGGCCGCCCACGGCTTCACCGTGGACGGAACCTGGAATCCAGTGTCGTCCACGCACGGGTTGAAAGGCGCTGGGTTTACTCGCGCCGTCCATGGCGCTCGTCCTTCGGGCCGCCTGCGGCGTTCGCGTTTGCGATCCTGCAAACGCAGTCCGGATCGCCGCTGCGCGGCGTCCGGGATGACGAGACTTTTCTTTTCGCAAGCAAGGAACCACGCCATGAACACCCAACCCTCACCCCAACGCCTCGCCGGCCAGAACGCGCTGGTCACCGGCGCCAACTCCGGTATCGGCGAAGGCATCGCGCGCGAACTCGCGGCGCAGGGCGCCAACGTCGCAATCAATTACGTGGTGCAACCCGCCGTGGCGCAAAAGATTTGCGACGAGATCAACAAGGCGGGCGGCGGCAAGGCCATCGCGATCCAGGGTGACGTCAGCAAGGAAGCCGACGTGCTGGCAATGTTCGCGCAGGCCGTCAAGCAATTCGGCACGCTCGACATCGTGTGCTCCAACGCCGGCATCCAGCGCGACTCGAAGCTGGTGGACATGACGCTGGAGCAGTGGAACCAGGTGATCGGCGTGAATCTCACCGGCGCGTTCATGGTCGCCCGCGAAGCCGCGCGCGAATTCACCCGGCGCGGCATGCGCGACGTGTCGAAGGCGCTCGGCAAGATCATCTTCACCAGCTCCGTGCACCAGGAAATCCCATGGGCCGGGCACTGCAACTACGCCACCACCAAGGGCGGCATCATGCAGTTGATGGAATCGATCGCGCAGGAACTCGCGCCGCAGAAGATCCGCGTCAATTCCATCTGCCCCGGCGCCATCGAGACTGCGATCAACCGCAAGGCCTGGAGCACCCCGGAAGCCGCCGCGTCACTGGAAAAGCTGATCCCGTTCGGACGCATCGGCGTGCCTGCCGACATCGCCAAGGTCGCGGCGTGGCTAGCCTCCGACGAATCCGACTACATCGTCGGCGCCTCGATCTACGTCGACGGCGGCATGACGTTGTACCCGGGCTTCGCGACGGGCGGGTGAAATGGGACCGCGCGGAGATACGGGCGTACCAGCGAAGGCATCGTGCGCCGCGAGCAGCAGCGTGACCTCAACAAGCCGGATTCGCTGCGCGTGACGAGGCACGACACAAGCACGAATATTTCGATGCCCAAGCGATGCGCGCCGAGCTGCATCTCATGCTCGCCCAGGGTTCGCACCAGGTTCGCTCTTGAGCCGGCGGGTCTGCTACACGCGGGCGGCGCGCGAGGGCTTGCTGCGTCTGTTCGCCTTAATGCTGGAACACGACGCGACCCGCAGTTTGCTGCGCACCATCAAGGTTTCTTGGGTTTCGGTTTCCCGGGCTTCGGCTTCTTCGGCCTTTTGGGCTTTTGGGGTCTCTTGGGTTTCTTGGGCTTCTTGGGCGGCACCGGATTGGCGCCCGTGCCCGACAATGCCGCAAGCAACGCCGCGCCATTCGGACTGCCCCACCCGGTGCAGGCATCCCAGCCCGCGCCGGCCTGATACGCGCCGTTGTCGCCCTGGGTGATGTCGTTGAATCCTTTGTCATCGATGCCATACAGCGTGGCGTTGGCGAGGCCCAGTGACTTGCCGAGTTGTTGGTTCAGGCGCGCGACCAGCCCGGCCCACAGCGGCGCGACGGCGCTGGTGCCACCGACGACTTCGCTCTGGCCATCGACCAGCACGTCGTAACCCGTCAACGGATCGGCGTTGCCGGCGACGTCCGGCACGCCGCGACCGGCGAAACCGTTCGGCGCCGCGGGCACGTTTGCGCTGGCCTGCCATGTGGGCAACGCGAACACCGCGCTGACGCCGCCACCCGTGGCGCCTTCGTTCGTCGCAGTTTCGTTCCACACTACTTCGCTGGTGATGGTGCTGCCGCTGGACATCAGTTTCGTGCCACCGCAGCCCAGCACCGAAGGACTGGCGGCGGGATAGTCCACGTGCGGCTGGCCATCGCTCTCGCCATCACTGGAACCACCATCGCCCGCGGCCACGCACACCGTGATGCCGAGCGCGGCCGCATCCTCCAATGCGGTCTCCATCGCGTCGCGCGACGCCGCGCTCCAAGTGTCCTCCGGCCCGCCCCAACTGATCGACATCACCGTGGCGGGTTGGCTGCTGTTGTGCGCGGCCTGCGCGATCGCGTCATAGAAGCCCTGGTCGGTGTTCGGCGCGAAGTACACGGCGTACGCTGCGGCGGGCGCGAGCGCACCCGCGACTTCGATGTCCAGCATCACTTCCGCGTCCGCGCTGGAACCGGGTTGGTTGCTGCCGCCATCGACCGACACCGCGCTGACCGACGGCGTCTTCAAACCGAGTCCGCTGAAATACGTGTAGAGGTCGGACTGCTGGTAACCGCCGCCGAGTTCGATGATCGCGACCGTCTGGCCGGTGCCGTCGCCGCCTGGAAAAGCGTAGAGCTGGCCGATCTGTACCGGCGTATAGGTCACCGCCGGCTGTGCCTGCGCGATCCGGAAATGCGGATGTGCGACCGGGCGCTGGTCCAGTCCAAGCACCGCGATTACTGCCGGGTCCGGCAACGTCGGCGCCTTGTCGCAACCGATGAAGCTCGCACCGCCCGGCGCCATTTCGTAGCGGCCCAGCTTCACGCCGAACGCCTGCTGCAGCGCCTGCGCGCTGCCGCGCCAGTGCAAGCTGCGGCAGGCCATGTCGCAGGCCAGTTCCTGCATTCCGTGTTGCTGGCCGAACGCGCGCACGCGCTCCACGTCGGCCGGATCGGCGCCGTAGCGTGCGGCGAAATCCGCACGTTGCATCCGCGGTATCGGCCGGTCCATCGGCTGCCGCCGACGCAACACCAGCGTCACGTCGAGCGGTTCGTCGGGCGCACAGGCGCCGCAGTAACGCAACAGGGACGGGAGATGGCGGCGCGCCACCGGCGTCGCAGGGGAAACTTTGCGCATGGCGTACCTCCGTAACATCCAGCAGGCGCGCCAAAAAGCATGCGCGGGCCTACGTGATGGCCGGGTTACGCGTGGCTGAACGGAGTCAGGCGCGAGTCAGTGTGAACCCGGGTTCCTCCGTTTGCGGCGCGGGGACTCAGCGGGCTTCCACTGCACGCATGAACTCCGCGCACAACGCTTCCATGCCGGCACGGTCGGCATCGTCGAAGCGCGCAAGGTGGGGGCTGTCGGCATCCCACACGCCGGCAGCGCGCCGTCGGCGTACGGGAGCGATGACTCCGTATCCGGGTTCCGCGACCGGTGGGTGGTTTGGCAAACTTGATCGAAAGCGCCATCGACCCCACAGCTGTGCAACAAGGTCCCTACTGCCGAGAGTCGCTTCGCATGAATCCCCGACGCACCGTTGCCTTGCTCATCCCCTTTTTTGGATTCGCGCTGGCCACCGGATCTGCAGCAGCGCGGCAGCCTGCCGTGACCATGCACGTCGGCGCGCCGATACATCCTGTCGAGATGGCGAACGGGCAACGCCTGGTTTACGAGCTGCACGTGGACAACAATACCGGCGTGCCCGTTGAACTTGCGGCGCTGGATGTACTCGCGGACGACGGAAAGGCCCTTCTGCAACTGGATCGAAAAACCCTGGCGGCCGACACGGATTCGAAGGAAGGAGGTGGCACGTCCGTCGCGGCACACGCGAGCGCGCTGGTGTACCTGACCGTCGATGCCGGCAACGCGGCGCCCGCATCCATTCGCCATCGGCTCACGGTGGAGCAGGAGAATCATGAAGCGGTGGTCGCCGGACGAAACATGCCCGTCATGGCCGACCGGAGCCCCGTGCTTGCGCCCCCGCTTGCGGGCGGGCCCTGGGTCGCGGTCTACAGTGACGCGTGGCCTCGCGGACATCGCCGGGTGTTCATCCGGGCCAACGGACGCGCGCGCTTGCCGGGCCGCTTCGCGATCGACTGGATGAAGGTCGACCAGCACGGCCGAACCCTCAGGGACGATTCCGGCCTCGCTGCGAGTTCGTATTCCTATGGTGCGAAGGTGCTGGCCGTTGCCGATGCACAGGTAGCCGCGACGCGTGACGGCGTCACCGAGGCCGAGCGAATCGCCGACAACAAAACGCATCCGCACCCGGACGCCGCAGGCAATTTCATTTCGCTGGATCTAGGCAACGGGCGGTTCGCCACCTACGAACACCTGCGACCGGGCACCATCAGGGTCGCCAGGGGCGAGCGCGTCCACCAGGGACAAGTCCTCGCGGAAGTGGGGTTCTCCGGGGACTCGACCGAGCCACACCTGCACTTCCATGTGTCCGATTCGCCGATGCCGCTGGAAGGCGAGGGCCTGCCCTACATGTTGAATCGGTTCCGCGTGACCGGCCGCGTCACGAACTGGGGCGCGTTCGGATCGCGGCGCTGGCCCGAGCTGCAGCCGCGCATCGCCGAACATGAATTCCCGGAGTCGGGCGACGTGGTTGATTTCGCGGTGCGTTGAAAGACCCGGTCAGACTGCCGCCCGCATGAACTCCGCGCACAGCTTCTCCATCCCCGCGCCGTCTTCGCCATCGAAGCGAGCCAGATGCGGCGAATCGACATCCCATACGCCCAGCAGCGTGCCGTCGTCGCGGACCAGTGGCACCACGATTTCCGAGCGCGAGGCGCTGTCGCAATAAACGTGGTTGGGGTGGGCGGCAACGTCTTCCACCACCTGCGTCGCGCGGGTTTCGGCGGCGATACCGCAAATACCGCGTCCCAACGCGATGCGGATGCAGGCCGGCTTGCCCTGGAACGGTCCCACCACCAGTTCGCCATCTTCAAGGAAATAGAACCCGCACCAGTTGATGTCGGGCAACGCGTGATAGACGAGTGCCGCGAAATTGGCGGCATTGGCGACGAGGTTGGTTTCGCCGTGCAGCAGGCCGCGCGCCTGCTGCGCGAGTTCGGCGTACAGGCCGGGTTTGTCGGTGGCGGTGATGGTTGCGGCTTCGAACACCTTGAGCGTCCTCGTGTCGGGAGGTTTGAGTTAAGCGGCGAGCAGCACTTGCGCGTCCGCTCGAACGAAATGCAGGGCCAAGTGCTCTATTATCGCGCAATGGCGGAAACCGGCGTGCCAACGGCGACGGACTCCCGGCGCGAGCGCACCGAAAACGCGCGCCTGGACAACTTCGTCGACGGGGCTTTTGCGTTCGCGATCACGCTGCTGGTGATCAGCGGCGCCAGCCTGCCGAAGGACGTCGCGGCGCTCGAACACGCGTTGCGCGGCATCCCGGCCTTCGCCGCCTGTTTCGCGCAACTGGCGATTTTCTGGCACGGGCACGTACGCTGGCGCGACAGCGTGCATCTGACCGACCGCCGCAGCCTGCTGCTGTCGTTGTTGCTGGTGTTTTTTGCGCTGATCTTCGTGTTTCCGCTGCACCTGGTGTATGCCAGCTTTTTCAGCGCCATCACGCAAGGCTGGCTGTCGCCGGATTTTGCCTTCGCCAGCGTCAAGCCGCCGGCGCTGACCGCCTTGTTCACATGCTACGGATTGTCCTACGCCTGCATGGCGGGCGTGCTCGCGTTGCTGTTCCGGCACGGTGCGCGCAGCGGGGATTTGATGCCAGCCAGCGCGATTCCAGTGCACGTCAGCACGGTGTCATGGGCGTATTACGCTGGCGTCGGGCTGCTGTCGGCGTTGGTCGCGCTGCTGGCGTTCGCGACGGGCATCGAGTGGCTGATCGCGGTCGCCGGGTTCAGCTACGGGCTGCTGGGGTTCACCGGTGGCATCGCAAACCGCTATCGTTCGCGCATCGAACAAGGACGGGCACCATGAAGGCAAAAGGCGTATTCATCACCGGTACCGGCACCGGCGTCGGCAAGACCTGGGCGGCCTGTTCGCTGCTGCACGCATTGCGCGCGGCGAACCTGCGTGCGACCGGCATGAAACCCGTCGCCAGCGGCTGCACCGAAACGCCGGAAGGGTTGCGCAGCGACGACGCGCTGGCGCTGATCGCGGCGAGCGATCCCAGGCCCGAGCGCTACCAGGACTGCAACCCGTTCGCCTTCGCGGCGCCGGTGTCGCCGCACATCGCGGCGGCTGAGGTGGAAGAGGAAGTGACGCTGCCGCCGATCGAAGACGCCTACGACCACATCGCGGTCATGCACGGGGACGCCATCGTGGTGGAAGGCGTTGGCGGCTGGTTGGCGCCGATTTCCGAATCGCTGCGGGTCAGCGCCATCCCGCGTCACCTGCAGTTGCCGGTGATCCTGGTGGTCGGACTCAAACTCGGCTGCCTCAACCATGCGCAGCTCACCGCGCGCGCGATTCGCGCCGACGGCTGCGAACTGCTGGGCTGGATCTGCAATCGCATTGATCCCGACATGCTGTACCCCAAGGAAAACCTGGTCACCTTGAACCGCTCGTTGGCGTCGCCGTGCCTGGGCGTCATCGGCCACGGTGTCGAGCCCGTTTCCGCGGCCGCCTCCCTGCGCGACGCGGCCAACGCGGTGCGCGAACTGAAATCATGACCTGCAAGCTGTGTGGCGCCGCTACCGAACCCTTCGGTGAACTGGTAGTCCTCGGCCGTCATCGCGCGCACTACCAGCGTTGCAGCGCGTGCGGTTATGTCGCGATCGAAAACCCGCACTGGCTGGACGAAGCGTATGCCGACCGCGCGATTGCCGCGCTCGACACCGGCATCGTCGTGCGCAACCTGTGGCTGGCGGACGCGGTGGACGCACTGCTGCGCTGGCGTTTCCGGAAGGTGCGGACGGCGCTCGATTACGGCGCGGGCACCGGATTATTCGTACGGTTGATGCGCGATCGCGGCCACGATTTCCGCTGGAGCGACCCCTACTGCGAGAACCTGTTCGCGCGGGGCTTCGAAGCCGGCGACAACACGACGTTCGATCTGGCCACGTGTTTCGAGGTGGCCGAACACCTCGTCGACCCGCTGCCGGCGTTCCGGCAACTCAGCGAACGCGCGCCGATCCTGATCTTTTCCACCGAACTGCTGCCGGAGCGCAACAACCGTCCCGGTGTATGGCATTACTATGCACCGGAAGCCGGCCAGCACGTCGGGTTTTACACGCAGGCCAGCCTGCAGGCACTCGCGGAGAAGCTCGGCCGCCACTTCGCCAGCGACGGCCGCATGCTGCACGCCTTCACGGCCGAGCCGTTCGATTCGCGCTGGCTGCGCGTGGTCGCGAAACAACGCCGCGCGCGCCGGCTGCTGCGGCTGGCCGGCAAGCATGCGCGCCTGACCTGGCGTGACGCGGAGGCGTTGACGCAAGCATTGCGTACGCAGCAAGCCGCGATCGCACCGCCATGATGCGCGCGCCGGGCGGACCCGGCGCGCCTGCCCTTCATGCGCCCGGCGCAGCGGTGCTCGCGGCGGACTTCGGCCGCATGCTCGGCGGCGCCTTGTCCAGCCCCGGCGGTTGCGGCGGCAGGTTCAGCGGATGCGCCTGGATTTCCTTTTGCAGCACCTCGATCGCCTTGTCGAGCTGCGGATCCCTGCCGGCCAATTGCTGCGACACGTCTTCGTTCACGACGATGTCGGGATCGACGCCGTGGCCTTCGACCGTGTACTTGCCATCGAGGCCGACGATGCCCGCGAACTGCGGCACGAACACGTCGCCGCCATCGATCAGCGGCCCGAGCCCGCCAATGCCGATCACGCCACCCCAGGTGCGGGTGCCGATCAGCGGCCCCAGCTTCGCCTGCTTGAACATGTAGGAGAAGATGTCGCCGTCCGAAGCCGTGGTGCCGTTGCTGAGCGCCGCGAGGTGCCCGAGATACGTCGCACCCGGATAGGTGCCGGTGATCGAGCTGCCGCGCAGGTAGTTGTACGCCAGCGGCTTGCGTGACAGCCGCTCGATCATGGTCTGCGACATGAAGCCGCCGCCGTTGTCGCGCACATCGACGATCAGGCCCGGCTTGCGCAACTGCGGGTAGTACCACTTGATGAATTCGCGCGCGCCGTCAACGCCCATGTCGGGAATGTGCAGGTAGCCGATCTGGCCGTCGCTGGCTTTGGCGACATACGCGCGATTGGCCTGCACCCAGTCGTAGTAGTGCAGGTCCATCTCGCTGCCGATTGGTTTCACCAGCACCGTGCGCGCGCCGTCCGTGGTTGGCCGCGAGTTGACGAGCAGTTGCACCATCTGTCCTGGCGCGATCCTGAGCAGCCGGTACGGATTCTCGTCCTTCGTCAGCGGCGTGCCGTTGATCGCGAGGATGTAATCGCCCGGCTTCACGTCCACGCCGACTTCGGTGAGCGGCGACCGATAGCGCGGCTCGTCGTTCTCACCGGCGAACACGTCGGCGACCTGGTAGCGGCCGCTCGCGGCATCCAGCTTGAAGTCGGCGCCCAGCAAACCGACGTGCGGCTTGTCGGGCAAGCCAAGGTCGCCACCCGCGACGTAGGTGTGCGAGTTGGAGATCTCGGCGACCATCTCGCCCAGCACATAGTTCAAATCAGTACGGTCGCCGACATATTTCAGCAGCGGCTGGTACTTGGCGCGCAGCGCGTTCCAGTCGTAGCCGTTCATGTTGGTGACGTAGAAGTAATCGCGATAACGCCGCCACACGTCATTGAAGATTTCCGCGTACTCGGCCTTCGGATCGACCCGCATGAACAAGCCATCCAGCTTCACGTCTTCGGGCTTCGGCTTGGGCGCGCCGAGATCGATCCGCTTGTAGTCGTCGCCGTCGTGCACCAATAACGTCGAGCCATCGGCCGACAACGCCAGCGGTGCGGCGCCACCGCCACCTTCGCCACCCGCGCCGCCGTGCGGCTTGTACGTATAAACATCGCTGTCCTTGCGATCCTTGAACGACCACGCGTGCACCTTCAGCGGCAATTCGCTTTCGCGGCCGAGGAACGGCGCGCCAGCGGTCGCGTACAGGATGGCCTTGGGCGTGACCGCCAGCCACTGGACATTGTCCGGATCGATCGGCGCCCGCACCAGGCGCTGGTCGATGCCGTCGAAATCGATCTTGTCGTTGACCTGCGACGCGGGCTTCGGCTTGGCCGGCTTGCCGTGTTCGTCGTCGCCCTTGTTCGCGGGCGCGGAGGAATCCGGCGCGTTGTCGTCGCCCGTCGAACTGTCGTTGCGCGGCGCGAACGGATTCTTGACGTCCTTGCGCAGCGCGTAGGCCAGGATCTGCGTCGTGCGGTTGGTCGCGTAATCCAGTTCCACGCTGGAGAACTGCGGCGACCACTCGCGGTCGCCGAGAAAGTACAGATACTTGCCGTCGGGCGAAAACGCCGGCGCCATCGCGTCGGCGTATTCGCGCCCGAGTTCGACGGCCTTGCCGGAGCCGAGGTCGTACACGTACAACCGCGACAACTGCGTGTCCTTGTCGGTCAGCGAATACGCGAGGTAATGCCCGCCCGGCGACCACGCGTAGTCGCGCCTCGACACGCCCGGATCCCGCGCGACCACCTGATCGTTCGCGCCGGCCGACGTGCCGACCACGTGGACGCGGTTGCCAGAATCCACGAACGCGATGTGCTTGCCGTCCGGCGACCACAACGTGTTGTACAGGCGCCCGATCACGCCTTTCGTCAACATCACCGGATTCGTGCCGTCGGCATCGCGCACCCACACTTCTTCCTCGCCGCTCTCGTCGGAGATGTAGGCGACGCGCTTGCCGTCGGGCGACCACGACACCTCGCGCTCGTGCGCGCCCGGCGTGTGGGTGAGATCGAGCGTGATGCCGTGTTCCAGCGGCACGCTGAAGACGTCGCCGCGCGCGGTGAACGCCGCACGCTTGCCGTTGGGGCTGAGCGCGTAATCCTCGACGTATTTCTTGACGCTGCGCTCGGACGGACGCGCCATCACGAGGTCGCTCGGCACATGGATCGTCAGCGCGCGGTCGGTGTTGTTGCGGGTGTCGAAGATGTGCAACGCGCCGGTCACCTCGTACACGATCTGCCCGGCCGCATCGCCGCTGGCCCAGCGCGCATCATCGTTTTGGTAGTTCGTCAGTTGCGTGGTCTTGCCATCACTGGTGTCGTAGCGATAGAGATTCAAATGCGGACCGCGATCGGACAGGAAATAGACGTCCTTGCCGATCCAGACCGGATCTCGGTCGGTGTTGGGATCGTTGGTGATGTTCTTCGCCGACTTCGAAGCGAAGTCGTAAATGAAAAGATCCTGCGCCCAGCCACCCTTGTAGCGGTCCCAGTCGCGGAAGTCGCGGAACTTGGGCGAATACACCATCTGCTTGCCATCGGGCGAAAACCGCGCGGTGCCCGATTGCGGCATCGGCAGCACCGTCGGCAGACCACCGGTGACGGCGACGGTGAACACGCGCGGATCGGAGATATTGCGCGAGTCGCGCCACGAACGGAACAGCACGGATTTCCCGTCCGGCGTCCAGCCGTACACCTGGTTGTCGAAGCCCCAGCGCTGCGGCAGCGGACCCATCGCGGGATAGAACGTCAACTGCGACGGCTCGCCGCCGCCCGCGGGCACCACGTACACCTGGCTGTCGCCGCCGTACTGGCCGGTGAACGCGATCTGCTTGCAGTCGGGCGAGAAGCGCGCGGCCATTTCCAGGCCGGGCCCCGCGGTCAGGCGCGTCGCGGTACCGCCTTGGGTCGAGGCGGTCCACAAGTCGCCCGCGTAGGTGAACACCACGCGATCGCCGCACACGTCGGGGAAGCGCAACAGGCGCGTGCCTTCGCCATTCGCGACGGCGGTAGCCGGAGCAGAAGTGCCCGCCGGCGGCGTGACCGGCGTCGCGCTCGCCGAAGATGCGGGTGCCGAAGCTTCACCCGAAGCGGACGGCGAAGATGATTTTGAACACGCGACCAATCCCGCGCCGGCCAACAGCGCGCAACCCGCCAGCACGGACTTGCGAATCGTGGAAGACATGGAGCGCCCCTCGCATCGCGGTATGGACCGGCAGCTATACGCGATTTCGCTTGCGCCCGCCAGTCCCGTTCGGCAGGCACACGCGACGGTGGTCGCGCACCCATGACTTGCGTCATGGATGGAACCTTCACGGCATTCCCGGCATCATGCTGGGCCAGCCCCGGACCCAGCCTGCGCGGGACCGGCGCCCCGATTCCACCCGCTTGCGGAGTTCCCCTTGAGCCAAGCCCAACGGTACTACCTGACGATCGCCAACCTCGCCACCGCGCGCGGCCCCGACGCCGACCTGTCGTTCCAGGGGTCGTCGCCGCAGGGTTTCGCCGACGCGCTTCAGGAAGCCCTGCGCAAGGGGATCCTGTTCGATCGCTGGAAGGCCAAGCAGCCCGATCCCGACAATGTCGATCCCTCGCTGGCGCCGGTCGATCCGAATGCCACGGTCACGGCCGAATTGAAAGACCTGCACACCGATGTCGAAGTGGTCACCACGCTGACCCACTTCGTGCTGCGCCACCGTCTTTTCATCCTGATCGGACCGCACTGGCAATTGCACGACGTCGCGGCCGTCCGATAACCCGTAAACCCGTGGAAGGAGTCACCCATGCAAGGTTTCAAGACCCGAGTGCTCGCGCTTGCCTGTTGTGCCATTGCCGCCAGCTGCGTCGGCATGACCGCGCAGGCCGCCGCGCCCGCCGCCTCCAGCACCAAGGCCGGCAACATCACCGCCAATCCGTTCTACAAGCCCTCGACGCTTCCATTCCAGGCGCCGGATTTCAGCAAGATCAAGGATTCCGACTACCAGCCGGCGATGGAAGAAGGCATGCGGCAACAAAGCGCAGAGATCGAGAAGATCGCCAACAACCCGGCGGCGCCGACCTTCGACAACACCCTCGTCGCGATGGAGAAGAGCGGGCAGATGCTGACGCGCGTCATGCTGGCCTTCAGCACGGTGGCCGGCGCGAATACCGATGACACGCTGCAGAAGGTGCAGGAAACCGAGGCACCGAAACTGTCGGCGCACCAGGACTCGATCTACCTCAACCCGAAACTTTTCGCGCGCATCCAGACGCTTTACAACCAGCGCGATTCGCTGAAGCTCGACCCGGAATCGCTGCGCCTGCTGGAATGGGACTACAAGGAATTCGTGCTGAACGGCGCCAAGCTTTCCGCGGCCGACAAGGCCAAGCTCGAGCAGTTCAACGAGCAGGAAGCCTCGCTTTCCGCGAAGTTCCAGAACAAATTGCTGGCCGCCGCCAAGGCCGGCGCGCTGGTCGTCGGCGACAAGGCCAAGCTCGCCGGCTTGTCCGACGCCGAGATCGATGCCGCAGCCGCCGCGGCAAAGGGTCGCAAGCTCGCCGGCAAGTGGGTGATCCCGCTGCAGAACACCACCCAGCAGCCGGCGCTGGCCTCGCTCACCGATCGCGACACGCGTCACCAGTTGTTCGAGAACTCGTGGACGCGCGCGGAAAAGGGTGACGCCAATGACACCCGCGACACGATCGCGCAGATCGCGAAGATCCGTGCCGAGAAAGCCAAATTGCTGGGCTTCGACAGCTACGCGGCATGGAAGCTTCAGGATCAGATGGCCAAGACGCCGGCCACGGTGATGGATTTCCTCGACAAGCTGGTGCCAGCGGAAACCGCGCGCGCGACAGCCGAAGCCAATGAAATCCAGAAGACCATCGACGCCGACCAGGCCAAGGCCGGCAAACCCACCTTCAAGCTGGAGCCGTGGGACTGGCAGTTGTACGCCGAGCAGGTGCGCAAGCAGAAATACGACCTGGACGAAAGCCAGATCAAGCCGTACTTCGAATTGAACAACGTGCTGCAGAACGGCGTGTTCTACGCCGCCAACCAGCTCTACGGACTGACCTTCAAGGAACGCAAGGACATCCCGGTGTGGCAACCGGATGTGCGCGTGTTCGAAGTCTATGACTCGAATGGCAAGCCACTGGCGCTGTTCTATTGCGACTACTTCAAGCGCGACAACAAGTCCGGCGGCGCGTGGATGAGCAACCTTGTCAACGAGTCCACGCTGCTCGGCACGAAACCCGTGGTCTACAACGTCGCCAACTTCACCAAACCCGCGGCCGGCCAGCCCGCGCTGCTGTCGTGGGACGACGTGATCACCATGTTCCACGAGTTCGGCCACGCGCTGAACGGCATGTTCGCCGACACAAAATACCCGAGCCTGTCCGGTGCGAACACCGCGCGTGACTTCGTGGAATTCCCCTCGCAATTCAACGAACACTGGGCGCTGTACCCGACCGTGTTCGCGCATTATGCGAAGAACTACAAGACCGGCGAACCGATGCCGAAGGCGCTGGTGGAGAAGATCAAGAAGTCGCAGTTGTTCAACAAGGGCTACGACATGACCGAGGCCACCGCCGCTGCGCTGCTCGACATGTCATGGCACACGCTGCCCGCTTCCGCACCGAAAGTGGCGGACGTTGATGCGTTCGAGGCCAAGTCGCTCAAGGACAATCACGTAGACTTGAGTTACGTGCCGCCGCGCTATCGCTCCAGCTATTTCCTGCACATCTGGGGCAACGGCTACGCGGCCGGTTACTACGCCTACAACTGGACGATGATGCTGGCCGATGACGCCTACGGCTGGTTCGAGGAACACGGCGGCCTGACCCGCGCCAACGGCGACCGTTTCCGCCAGATGGTGCTGTCGCGTGGCAACACCGAAGACCTCGCCAAGATGTACGCCGACTGGCGCGGCCGCGCGCCCAACATCGACGCGATGAAGAAGGATCGCGGGCTGGAGCCGGGGAAGAAGTAGCGGCAACGGACTCAGGCATTATCGTTCGTGCGACGGGCCGGCATCACGCCGGCCCGTTTTTGTTGGTGGTCCCGTTCAAGAACGTGCCTTTCACGTTGCGTCGATCACCATCCCGTGTTTCAGCCGCAACGGCCGAACATGGAAGCCGAAAGGCCCACCGAAGAAGCGAGCGAATCCGCGGGCAAGGCCGGAAGGCCGCCGCTGCCGCTGCTCGCGCTGACCGCACTCGGCGTGGTATTCGGCGACCTTGCCACCAGCCCGCTCTACTCGTTGCAGACGGCGTTCGGCGACCAGAGCATCGCGCCGCGGCATGACGATATCCTGGGGCTGCTGTCGCTGGTCTTGTGGGCGCTGCTGCTGGTGGTCACGGGCAAGTACGTATGCTTCGTGATGCGCGCCGACAACGACGGCGAGGGCGGCATGATGGCGTTGACCGCACTGGCGCGCGGCGCGGTCAAGCACGGCCGGCGCGTGCGCCGGGTGGTGGTGATGGCGGGGCTGCTCGGCGTCGCCTTGTTCTTCGGCGACAGCGTGATTACACCCGCGATCTCGGTGCTCTCCGCGATTGAGGGTCTGCACTTGGCTGCACCCGGCTTGAAACACTACGAGCTTCCGATCGCGGTCGTGATCCTGATTGCGCTGTTCGTGCTGGAAAAACGCGGCAGCGCGCTGGTCGGCAGCCTGTTCGGGCCGGTCATGGGCCTGTGGCTGCTCTCGATCGCCGCGCTCGGCGTGTACGCCATCATCCACCACCCCGAAGTGTTCGCGGCGATCAGCCCGCAATACGCGGTGCTGTATCTGCTGCACAATGGATTCCGGGGCTTTGCGTCACTGGGTGCGGTGGTGCTGGTGCTGACCGGCGCCGAGGCGCTGTACGCGGACATCGGCCACTTCGGAACCGGGCCGATTCGTCTCGCATGGCTGGGGCTGGCACTGCCGGCTCTGGTGCTGAACTATTTCGGACAAGGTGCGCTGCTGCTCGACCAGCCGCAGGCCGCCGGCAATCCGTTCTACCACATGGTGCCGCACATGTTGCTGTACCCGATGATCTTGCTGGCGGCATGCGCCACCGTGATCGCGTCGCAAGCGGTGATCTCCGGCACCTATTCGATGGTGCGGCAGGGCATCCAGTTGGGCTTTCTTCCACGCGCGCGGGTGCTGCACACCTCGCCCGGCGTGGAAGGCCAGATCTACATGCCCACCATCAACGTGCTGTTGCTGATCGCGGTACTGGGCGCGGCGCTGGGTTTTCGTTCCGCACAGCACCTGGCCGGCGCTTACGGCATCGCGGTGAGCGGCACGATGCTGTTGACCACCCTGCTGATGCTGGTCGTGGCGCGTTTCAGGTGGAAATGGGGGCTGGCGCGGCTGGTCGCGTTCGCGGCGGTGTTCGTGGTGATCGACGCTGCGTTTGTATCGGCCAATATGTTGAAGATCGTGGATGGCGGCTGGTTCCCGCTGGTGCTGGCGGCAGTGGCGATGCTGCTGATGACCACGTGGTGGCGCGGCCGAATCCTGCTGCAGGCGCAGATCCACGCCGAAGGCGAAAAACTCGATGAATTCGTCGCGCGGTTGCACGCCGATCCGCCGCCGCAACGCGTACAGGCCACGGCGGTGTTCCTGACCGGCGACACGCGCTGGGTGCCGCAAGCGCTGCTGCACAACGTGCGTTGCAACCAGGTACTGCACGAACGCAACCTGATCCTGCACGTGGAGGGACTGGACACCCCACGTGCGAACGAGCGCGAAGCCTGCAAGCTGGAACAATTGGGTGACAGCTTTTGGCGCGTCGAAATGCGTTTCGGATTTGCCGAGGAACCCGACGTACCCGCGCGACTTGCGAAACTGGGGCTCGACCCCACGGCCGAACCGGACAAGCTCGTGTATTTCCTGGGGCGCGACGAGGTGGTTGCGGACGACAAGCGCAAGATGATGCACTGGCGCAAGGCATTGTTCGCGTACTTCGTGCGCAACGCGACCCCGGCCACCACCTATTTCCACATTCCGCCGCGGCAACTGGTGGAGATCGGCGCGCGGGTGGAGTTCTGAGCGCACGGAACCGGCACACTCGGCGTCACGGCGAAGTCACGACAAGGGCCGCTTCAGAGGGTCCTTTCGTCAACGCGGGCCGGTGAGCGTCGATGAACTTCCGATCGGCGCTGGATCGGTGCGGTGCAGGTCCAGCACCAGCACATCGTTGTCGCCTGCCCGCAACCACACGCACGGACAGAACAGGCGCTGCTGCGGACCGATGTGCCAGTAGCGGCCGAGCAGGCGTCCGTTGACCCACAGGTAGCCCTTGTTCCATCCCGCCATGTCAAGGTAGCAGTCACCCGGTTGCTTCAACCGCAGCGTCGCCTTGAAGAACACGCCCGGGCGCACTGGCGCAGCGCGCAGTGGCCGCAACGACGTCAACCATGCATCGTCCAGCGGCAGGCTGAAAACATCCCAGCCTCGCAAAGCCTCGCCATCCAGCCGCACTTCGCCGACGATGCCCTTGCGATCGGCCATCGCGTGCCCGTAACCGACGTGGCCGAAACTGTCGACGAGGATGTCGAGCGTCTCCGCCTTGTCGTCTGCGCCAGGCAGCGTGACGGCCGGATTCACGTGCAACGGGGGATGTTCGACACGCGACACGTAATCGACGAATTGTTCGTTCTTGAACACCAGCGCGTAATCGCGCACGCCATCGAGCGCGAGCGTGCCGCCACCGCGGATGCGGCGGCGATACAGCACCATGCCCTGCCCCTGGCCGAACAGCAGTTCGTTGCCTTGCGGATGCTTCACGCGTTTTGCCTGCGGCAAGTTGTCCCATAGCGACGCGAACGGCGCTGGTGTGATGGGCGCGAAACCAATCGCGGGCGGCGGTTCGGGTATTGCGGGCAGTGGCCGCTTCACGTGCGCGGCAAGCATCGCCCGGAACGCGTGATAATCGGGCGCCGCGGCGCCGCGTTCGTCGATCGGCGCACCGTAGTCGTAGCTGGTGATCACCGGCTGGAAATGCGAATCGTCGTCGTGTGCATTCGCGCCCGCGCCGAAACCGAAATTGGTGCCGCCGTGCACGACGTACAAATTGAACGAGCGGTTTTCGTCGAGCAGTTTGCGCAGCGTCGCCACGAAATCGCCGCGCGCGAAGTCCTTGTCGCCCCAGTGCGTCAGCCAGCCGGGATAGCCTTCGCCCATCCACACCGGCAGCTCGCCCGCGATGACCTGCGCCGCCGCGAAGTCGGTGTCGCCGTCGAGTCCGAGCGCCGCGCCGGGAAGACAGGTGCGTGCCTTGCGCACCTGGTCGAGGCCGTCCGAAATCGAGAACGACCCGTCGATGCCGTGTTGCCGCCACAGCGCGCGCAGCGCTTCGAGATAACCCAAGTCATGTCCGAACGACGCGTATTCGTTTTCGATCTGCAGCATCAGGACCGGGCCGCCGTTCGCGGCCATCAATGGCTGCACCACCGGCGCGACCGTGGCGATGTAGCGCCGCACCGCCGCCATGTAATCGGGATCGTCCTTGTCGCGCACGCGGATGTGCGGATGCCGCAGCAGGTACGGCGGCAAGCCGCCGAAATCCCACTCGCCGCAGATGTACGGGCCGGGCCGCAGGTACACCCACATGCCTTCGTCCTGGCAGATGCGGATGAAGCGCGCGAAATCGCGGCGATCGGTGGTGAGATCGAACACGCCGGGTTCGGACTCCAGCGCGTTCCACATCACGTACAGCGAGATGGTGTTGAGCCCCATCGCTTTGGCCATCCGGATGCGGTGCCGCCAGTATTCGCGCGGAATCCGGATCGGGTGCATCTCGCCACTGCGGATCGTGAACGGCGCGTCGTCCAGCATGAATTGCCGCGCGGCGAACCCGAAGCGATGCGGCCGCCCGTCCGGCACCATGTCGGTGCGCGCGAGCGGCGCGGGCCGCGTCACCTCCGCGCACGCGGCCAACGCCGACAACGGCACCAGCACGCTCAGGCACAGGAAGTCCCGGCGCCGCATACCATTGCCTGCTGGCTTGCCGGCCGCGTCGCGCGCTTCGTCACCCATGGCGTTAGCTCTTCCGGTTGTCCGGCTGCCATTATGCCCACGTTCGTATATGCATATATAATTCACGTATGAAACCAGAGAACAGCGTCGCTCGTCGCGATGATGCGCTTGCCCCGATGAGCCCACCGCATCCATTGCACAACGAATCCGGCGCAGCCGGATCACTCGTGCTTGCGGCCGACGTGGGCGGCACCCACGCACGCGTCGGTTTGCTGCGGGCACGCACGGGCGCGCACCCACCGCTCCAAATGCTTTCGCGGCACGTCTATGAATGCGCGAAGTGGCCGGGGCTCGGCGAAATCCTGCAGGATTTCCTCTCCCTTCACGCAAACGGTCGCGGCGACATCGCGCGTTGCGCGCTGGCGGTGGCCGGATATCTGCGCGGCGACGAACTGGTTTCCGAAAACCTGCGCTGGCCGGTGCGGATTTCCGAACTGCGCGAGCGCCTGCAACTGGATCGGCTCGACATGGTCAACGACTTCGAGGCGCTGGCCTGCGGCACGCGGTTTCTTTCCGAAAATGACAGCATCGCGGTGATCGATGCGAAGGGCAGGAGCGGACCGACCGTGGTGGTCGGCCCTGGCACCGGCCTGGGCTGCGCGGTGCTGTTGCCGAACGGTGATGCGCCGCTGGTGATGCCGAGCGAAGCCGGCCACGTGGCGCTTGCGCCCGGCAACGAACGCGAGATCGAGGTGCTGCGCCGGCTCGGCCGTGACCGCGCTTACGTGCACACCGGCTACGTGCTGTCGGGCCCGGGACTGGTGAACCTGTATCGCGCGCTGTCGGACATCGAAGGCATCGCGGCCGTGCACGAAGAACCGGCAGCGATCAGCACGGCCGCGCTCGGCGACGACGACCCGCTCGCGCGCGAAGCGTTGTCGATGTTCTGCGCGATGCTCGGCAGTTTCACGGGCGATCTCGCGGTGATGTTCAAGGCCGGCGGCGGCGTGTACCTCGCCGGTGGCATCCTGCCGTACATCCAGGATTTCCTGCTGGCGAGCGAATTCCGCACGCGCTTCCTCAACAAGGGCGTGATGCAACCGTTCCTCGCCAACGTGCCGGTGCGGCTGATCGAACACGGGCAACTCGGCGTGTTCGGTGCGGCGGCGATGGAGATCGAGAAGACTGGGCGCGCTGATTGAAGTTCGTACCAGGAAGATGCGCCAACCAATCCCGCTCGTCATTCCCGCGTAAGCGGGAACCCAGTGTCTTTTCCCCTACGAGTACAAAGGCACTGCGTCCCGGATATCGCTTCGCGATTCCGGGATGACGAGCAAAAGCGGCACTCGCTACAAGTTTTCTTTCCCGGCTGGCTCTCCAAACGACGGCGGCCGATCCTCCGGCGCCGTGCCAAACTGCTTGTTCGGCGCGTCGCCCATCTCGAACACCAGCGTGCCGCCTTTCGCGAGGTCGGCGTGCGCGATCCAGCTCTTGGTCCACGGCTTGCCGTTCCAAGTCACCGACTGGATGTAGGGCTTGCCCTTGCCGTTGCCGTGCGCCTGCACGATCAATTTTTTGCCACCGCCGACGTCGATCTCCGCGTGCTCGACCAGCGGGCTGCCGAACACCCAGTTGGTGCTGACCGGATCGACGGGGTACAGGCCCAGCGCGCCCAGCACGTACCACGCGCTCATCTGTCCGCAATCTTCGTTGCCCGCCAAGCCATCCGGCGCCGCGCGATACATGACTTCCAGCAGCATGCGCACACGCGACTGCGTCTTCCAGTGCGATCCCGTGTACGCGTACAGATACGCGATGTGGTGGCTCGGCTCGTTGCCGTGCGCGTACTGGCCGACCATGCCCGCGATGTCAGGTGGCGCGTTGGGCGGCAGCGTGGATGCGGTGGTGAACAGTTCGTCCAGCTTGCGTTCGAACGCGGCCTTGCCACCGAACATTTGCATGTATTGGTACAGATCGTGCTGGTTGAGGAAGGTCGCGACCCATGGATTCGATTCGGTGTAATCGCGCCACTGATCCGAGTGGCCCATCTCGATCGGATTGAATGGTTCCAGCCACTCGCCGGCCGCGCCGCGCGGCCGCATGAAGCCGAGCTTGCGATCGAACACGTTGTGGTAATTGCGCGAACGTTCGCGCAGCGCCTTCGCGTCCGCCTGCTGGCCAACGCCGGCCGCCAGATGCGACAACGCCCAGTCGTCGTAGGCGTATTCGAGCGTCTTGCTGACCGCCTCGGACTCCGCATCGCTGGGCAGATAACCCAGCTTGCGATACCAGCCGAGCCCGAGCCAGTCGGAACTCAGCGCGCGATCGCGATATACCGGCCACGCGGCGGCGTAGTCGATGCCGGTGAAGCCTTTGGCCTGCGCTTCGGCGATCACCACGACAGAGTGATAGCCGATCATGGTGCCGGTCTCGACGCCCTGCAGCGGCCAGATCGCCGGACCCTGCGGACTTTCGTTGGCCTTGCGCACCAAGCCTTGCACCAGGTCCGGCACCTTGTCCGGCAGGAACAGCGTGTATAACGGATGCAGCGCGCGGTAGGTGTCCCACAGCGAATAGGTGCTGTAGTTGTGCTGGCCCTTCGGCAACGTGTGCACCTTGAGATCCATGCCCCGATAGCGATCGTCCACGTCGCTGAAGAGCGTTGGCGCCAGCAGCGCGTGGTACAGACCGCTGTAGAAGGTGCGCCTGACCTCGTCCGGCGCATCGATGCGGATGCGCGAGAGTTCGCGCTCCCATTGTTCCGCCGCGCTGCGCCGCACGCGCTCGAAATCCCAGTCGGGCAATTCCGTTTCCAGATTGCGCAGCGCGCCGTCGATGTCCACGCCGGAAATGCCGACCTTCACCAGCAGCGGTGTTTTCGAAGCATCGTCGAAATGCAATGCGGCCTTGAGGCTCTTGCCGTGCGCGTCCGGGGCGGAGGCGAGCGACTTGTCATCCGAATACAGTTCCGCGCTCGCAAACGGCCGTGACACTTTCATCGCGAAGAAGATGTAGCGTCCGTTGGCCCATTCGTGCACGCGCCGGCCGCCGACAAGCGTGTCGTGGCCGACCACTTTCAGTTCGGCATCGGAAACCTGGCAGGGTTTGTCCACGCCATCGCGGTAGCCGTGCGCAAGATCGACCAGCAGGTGCCCCGCGCCGGACTTGTTGAAGGTGTAGCGATGCAGGCCGGCACGCGCGGTCGCGGTCAGTTCGGCAAGGATGTCGTGATCGGTGAGGTGCACGGTGTAGTAGCCGGGCGCGCCCTGCTCGGACGCCTTGTCGAAGCGCGAGCGGTAACCCTTGCCGGGATGCGCGGCCACGTCGGCGGCGAGGTGCTTGCCGCGCGCGGCGGCATCGTAGCGCGAGTAATAAAGCTCGTCGGGCAAGCCGCGCGCGCCGGGATCGAGCAGGACTTCTCCCTGCGCCGGCATCAGCAGCACGTCCAGCATGTCGGCGCCGCCGGTGCCGGAAAGATGCGTGTGCGAAAAGCCCATGATCGAGCCGTCGCCTTCGTGATAGCCCGAACACGCATCCCAGCCATGCGTGTGGGTGTCTGGCGAAAGCTGCACCATGCCCCACGGCACCGTCGCGCCGGGAAACGTGTGGCCGTGGCCGCCGGTGCCGACGAACACGTCGACGAATTGCGACACCCCGCCGCCAGCCAGAGGTGATCCCGCGCCGGAAGAGCCCGCATGCTGCGTTCGCGCAAGTGCCGCGCGCGGATCGATGCGCTCCAGCAATGCCAGTGTCATCGCGCCTTGCAGGAAACGTCTGCGTGTCACCATGTCCACACTCCTCTTTCGTGGTGTTTTACTGAAACCCGCATCAAAGCGCACGCCCTCATTTCGTCATTCCGGACGCCGCGAAGCGGCGATCCGGAACCCAGCGCCTTTGTCTTCGGATCCAAAAAAGTCACTGGATTACTCGCGCCGTCGTTGGCGCTCGCCCTACGGGCCGCCTGCGGCGCTCGCGTTTGCAATCCTGCAAACGCAGTCCCGTTTTCGCGGGAATGACGCCTGGAAATTCATGCCTTCGGATCCGACGGGGATTTCAGCAATCGAGGTTCTCTTTTAGCCAGATCGATGATCATCTCACCAAACAGCGAATTGGCCCAGGCGAACCACGCGCGGGTGAAGTGCGAAGGATCGTCCTGGTCGAAGGCTTCGTGCATGAAACCCGTGTTCGCGTCGGTGGTCTTGAGCCAGTGCAGGCATTGGCGGATTTCACCAGCATCGTCGCTGGTCAGCGCGCGAATCATGATCGACATTGGCCAGACCATGCGCAGCCCTTCGTGCGGACCGCCGATGCCTTGCGCGGCCTTGCCGGAAAAGAAATACGGATTGCGATCGCTCCATGCCAGCGCGCGCGTCGTGCGATAACGCGCATCGTCGCGTTGACAGCAACCCAGGCACGGAAGACTCAAGAGGCTGGGCACGTTGGCATCATCCATGAACAGTTGATTGCCGTAACCGTCCACTTCGTACGCCCAGAACGTGTGGCCTTGCGCATCATGCATCAGTCCGTATTGCTGCAACGCCGCTTCCACTTCGCTCGCCAACGCCTCGCAGTCGCGCGCGAAAGACTCGTCCGCAAACAGCTCGCGCACCATCGCCGCCAGTTGCCGCAGCGACACCACCGCAAACGCGTTGCCCGGTACGAACAGCGGATATTTGCAGGCGTCGTCGGAGGGACGGAACATCGAAAAGATCAGGCCGACGGGCCTCGCAGGCCAGCCGTAACCACCCAGCGCCAGCGTATCGGTCGGCGCCGCCGCCGCGCGCTGGAAATGGTACGGTCCGGGACCGTGCTTGCGCTGTTGCGTGCGGAACGTTCGCGGCACCAACCGCATTGCCGCGCGCCAGTCGTCGTCGAACGGCACGCGATCACCGGTCGCCTTCCAGTAACCATGCGCGAGCCGGATCGTCCAGCACAGCGAATCGATTTCCCATTTGCGTTCGGCGACGCCGGGTTTCATCTCGGTGTCGTCGTGCTGCGCCCACGGCAGGTTCGTCCTCGCATGCGAATCGGCCATGAACGCATTGGCGTAGGGGTCGATCGCGATGCAGCGCGCGTGCCTGTGGATCAGGCCGCGATACAACCGCCGCAGCGCGTCGTCGTGCGCGGCCAGCGGCAGGTACGGCCATACCTGCGCCGAGGAATCGCGCAGCCACATCGCGTCGATGTCACCGGTGACGATGAACGTGTCGGGCTTGCCGTCGAACGTGCCGGTGTGCACGGTGGTGTCGAGCGTGTTGGGATAGCAGTTCTCGAACAGCCATGCGAGTTTCGGATCGCCGATCTTCGCCTTCACCCGTGCGAGCTCGCGTTCCACCGCCGGGCTGGTGAACTTGCGTTGCGAAGGTGGCGGGCGCTTGCCCGGGAAACGCGTCGACGTTGAAGCCAGGCTCGCGGTAACGCCTGGCACGGGCGTACCGAGCGTCCCGTACGCTGCGGCGGCACCGATCAGCTTCAGGAAATCACGGCGGTCGTTCATGCTCTATCCAGTGCTCAGCGCGGCAACACGTCGCGACCGCTGATCGTAAACGAAGCGCTGACGCCCGGCGCATCACCGGGCTGTCCGCCACCAACGAAAACACGATACCGCCCCGCGACCACGGCTCGTTGGCCTGCTGCGTCAACCGTGCTCAACGCCCGCGGCGACAACTCGAACTCGACGCGACGGCTTTCGCCTGGTTCCAGATGCACGCGTTCGAACCCGACCAGTGCGTGGCGCGGCGCCAGCGGCACGTCCGGCGCATCGAGGTACACCTGCGCTACTTCGTCACCGGCGCGCGCACCCGTGTTGTGCACCGTCACGCTCATTTTCAGCGTCGCGCCCGCCGTCAGTTGCGTCATCGACAGCGCGGCATCGGCGTAGGCAAACGTCGTGTAACTCAAGCCGTACCCGAATGGATACAGCGGCGTGCCCGTGAAATAGCGGTAGGTGCGGCCCTGCATGTCGTAGCTGACGTACGGTGGCAGGTCGCGCGTGGCGCGATAGAACGTCACCGGCAGGCGGCCAGCCGGGTTGTAATCGCCCGCCAATACCTGCGCGATCGCGGCGCCGCCGGATTCGCCGGGATACCACGCGTCCAGGATCGCGTCGGCGTGCTGTTGCGCCCAGTCGATCGCCACCGCGCTGCCCGACATCAACACCACGACCAACGGTTTGCCTGTCGTGGCCATGCGTTCGAGCAGCGCGTGTTGCGCCGCCGGAAGCGCGATGTCGGTGCGATCGCCGTGGTCGAAGCCCGGCACGTCCAGCGGTGATTCCTCGCCCTCCACATCGGGCGACAATCCGACGAAGGCCAGCACAACATCCGCGCGCCTGGCAGCCGCTTCGGCCTCGGCAAGTTGTGCCGCCGGGGGCGCCAGCCATTGCAGGCGGATGCCTTGGTCCTGACCGCTGTGCAGCATTTCCAGTTTGATCGCGTGCGGCGACGCGTCCGTGAAATGCATGGTCGCCTGCATGGACTTGCCGTTGCCAGGGTTGTCGATGAGCTTCTTGCCATCAATGAACAACCGCACCGGATCGTGCCCGCGGCAATCGAAACAGCGATCGACGTGCACCACCAGCGTGTAATCGCCCGCACCCGGCGGGATCAATTCGCCGGTCCAGCGCACCGCGTAATGACCCGGGTCGAGCGACGCGTCCGGCGCGACATGATCCCAGTCGAAATCGATGGTGCGATCGATGCGCGTGAGGCGCGGCTTGCCGCTGAAATCGGCATGATCGAAATACTCGCCCTTCAACCCCGGCTTGCCGTCGCTGCGCAACGCGGTTTCGGGAATCGGGATCGGCACCCCTGTCGCGACAGGCGCGCCTTGCGCATAGGTGACGTGATCCGCGCCGAAGCACTGGCGCAAGCCGTCCAGTGGCGTGACCGGTTCGCGCGCAGTGCCGTGGTAATTGGCCTCCAGCGCTTCCACGGTGTCCGCATCGGGGCCGATGACCGCGATGCGTGTGCCGGCGTGCAACGGCAACGTGGCGTGCGCATTCTTCAGCAGCACGATGGATTCCCGCGCCGCCCGCAGCGCGAGCTTGCGATGCGCAGTGCTGTCGATCTGGTCGATGCCGATGCGCGCATACGCGCCATCGTCGTTGCCGCCCATGATCCCGAGCCGGTAGCGCGCCGCGAACAGGCGCACCAGCGCGTTGTCCAGAACGGATTCCTTCACGTAGCCCTTCTGCATTGCCTCGCCGAGCGACGCGTAAGCGCTGCCGCAATCGAGATCGGTACCGGCTTCGATCGCGGCGGCCGACGACTGCGCATCATCGGGTTTGTAATGGTGGAACTGGGTCATGTCGTCGATCGCGTCGCAATCGGAAACGACATAACCCGCGAATTCCCAATCGTCACGCAGGGTCGCGGTGAGCAAATTTTCGTCCGCGCACACCGGCGTGCCGTGCAGCGCGTTGTACGCGCACATCACCGAGCCTGCGTGGCCTGCCGTGACCGCCGCGCGAAACGCCGGCAGGTACGTCGCCTCCAGATCGTGCGGCGACACGTCAACGTCGAAACCGTGGCGGCCGAATTCGGGGCCGCTGTGCACCACGAAGTGCTTGGGCGTGGCGATCGCACGCGGATGCGCGGGATCGTCACCCTGGATGCCGCGCACGAACGCTACCGCAAGCTGGCCGGTCAGGTACGGATCCTCGCCGTAGGTTTCCTGGCCGCGACCCCAGCGCGGGTCGCGATCGATGTTGATGTTGGGCGACCAGATCGTGAGCCCCTGGTAGCGCCCATGGGCGTCGTTGCCTCCGACCGCGTTGAACCGTGCGCGGGCCTCGGTCGAAACCACCGTGCCGACCTCTTGCAGCAACGCAGGATCCCAGGCCGCCGCCAAGCCGATCGCCTGCGGGAATACCGTTGCGAAGCCGCCGCGCGCGAGCCCGTGCAGGCCCTCGTTCCACCACGTGTATGCGGGCACGCCGAGGCGCGGAATCGCGGGCGCGTCGGCCTGCAACTGCGCGACCTTTTCCTTGAGCGTCAGCTTCGCGACCAACGTTTGCGCACGCACCGTCGCGTCGTCAGGCGCTGCGCTCGCGCACGCGGCGAACAGAACCATTCCGATCACCGCGCATGCCGGAAGCGCCGATTTCATTGCGCGCGGCCCTGCATCGCATCGGCCACGCCCTGAAGCTTGAGCGCCTTGCGCAGGGCATCGAGACTGGCGTTGGCGTGGATCGTCAACGTCACCTGCTGGCCGGGCAGGATGTCGAACGCGTTGTCCGAAACTTCGGCGTCGAGATCGCCGAACGACACCCACACTTCGCGCGCCAGCGTGTCGCTTTCGAGGGTCAGCGTGTAGCCATCATTGGTCCGCGCGAGCTGCGTGCGAATGTGCGGCAACGGCAGTTCAAGATCCTTGGGTTGGTCAAAAAACACCAGGTTGCGCGATACGCGCTTGCCATCCACGAACAATTCGAAGACCGCGAAGGCCGTGCGCGGGTTTGCCCCTTGCAACAACTGCGCATCGCTGAATGTGCCGACACGCAGCGCTAATAGCGGCGCCAGCGTGACATCCGCCTGCTTCTGCACGATCACCTTCCCGGAAAAATCCATCGCGCGCAGACGCCACTGCGCGGCGACGGACGTGGTGCGATCGGAAACCAGCGACACGCTCGTGACACCATGATTGCGCAGCGCCGCGATAAGCAGCGGCGCATAGAAACGATGCGCATGGAATTGCAATGGCTTCCAGCGACCGTACCAGTCTATGCTGGACCAGGTGATGCCGGGCCACGCATCATCGAGCTGCCAGTACAGGGAACCCATGCTGCGCGGCCGTGACGCGCGCAGGTGTTCGGCCGCCAGCTGGATGCCTTCGGCCTGCATCACCTGGCTCAGATACGCGAACGAACCGAGATCTTTCGGCTTTCCGAATTCGCGCTCGACATACTTCTGCAAACGCTGGTTGCCATTGCCCTTGTCGAATTTCTGGTGCGCACGCATCACCTTCGAATCGATCGAACGATCCGACGGTTCGGTGAACGCGTCGATGGTTTGCATTGCGGGCATCGACTGCAGGCCATATTCCGACATGAAGCGCGGCGTCACGTCGAGATACGCGGTGACCAGCAGCGCGTCGCCCGACCACACGTTCCAATAGTGGTAATCGCCATCGCCAATGACGTTGACAGGTCCGTCGTAATCGGTGCCGGGCGTGCTGGACCAATACGGCACGCTCGGTTCGTTCTTCGCAACGACATCGCGCAAGGTGTGGTCGAACAATGCGCGCATGCCTTGCTCGATGTGCTTGCGTTGCGCCGGCGTAATCGACTTCTTGAAAGTCTTGCGATCGTCCCAGGATTCCCAGCCGGTCTCGACCTCGTTGTTGCCGCACCACAGCACGATGCTGGGATGGTCGCGCAGACGCTGTACCTGCTGCATGGCCTCGATGCGCACGTTGTCGCGGAACGCCTGGTCGGACGGTGGGATCGCACCGCCGAACATGAAGTCCTGCCACACCATCAGCCCCAGCTTGTCGGCCATCGCGTAGAAATCATCCGGCAGGTAATAGCCGCCGCCCCACACGCGCAGCATGTTCATGTTGGCGTCGCGCGCGGATTCGAGCAGTTGCCGCAATCGCGCGGACGCGACGCGCGTGGGGAAAATGTCGGGCGGGATGAAATTGGCACCCTTGGCGAATATCGGCACGCCATTGACCACGAATTCGAAGCTTTTGCCCCACCGGTCCTTTTGGCGGCGCAACTCCACGCTGCGCAGACCGGTTTCGCGATCCGCACTCGCCAGTACCTTGCCACCGGCCGAGACATCGACATGGAACTCATACAGGTTCGGTTTGCCGTAGCCGACCGGCCACCAGCGTTGCGGGTGCGCGATCCCGAACGGAATCGCGACGGCGTTGCCACCCGTTTTCAATTCCACATCGCGTTTCAGCGATCGCGTGCCGCCGTCGGGCGCGCGCCAACTCAATGCAACCTGCGCCGGCGTCGGCATATCGGCGTCGACATCCAGTCGCGCGTCGAGCTTTGCAACATCGGCCGTTACCGACTTCTGTGCGATATGGAAATCGGCAACGCGCAAAGCGTCCCAGCTTTCCAGCTTGACGTCCTGCCAGATTCCTTCGGTGACGACGCGCGGACCCCAGTCCCAGCCGTACTGGTACGCGGCCTTGCGCACGTAGTTGGCGGTCTGCTTGCCCTTGGGTTCGTCGCCGAACGCCGAGTCGAATTCGCCCGGCAACGCGTACGGCTGTTTCAGCAGCCATGGCTGCAGGCGTTCGATCGGCGAGTACAAGTGCACTTCCAGTGCATTCGCACCCGCGTGCAGCAGCGTCTTCACCGGTACGCGCCAACGGCGGAACATGTTGTCGGCGGAGAGAATCTTGTGGCCATTCAAATAGACGTCCGCGAAGGTGTCGAGGCCGTCGAACACCAGGTCGATGTGGGCGCGAGCGAGCGTCGCGGCATCGACATCGAAGCTTTTGCGGTATTGCCAATTCGACAACCCCACCCACTGGACCTTCGCTTCGTCGTCGCGCCAATACGGATCGGGGATCAGCTTCAACGCCATCAAGTCTGTCTGCGCCGAACCCGGAACCGTCGCGGGCAGCCACCGCATCGTGCGCGGATGATCCTTCGCGTGCGCATCATTCGGCGCAATCCGGAATTGCCAACCCGAATCCAGCGATTGCGTGGTCAGCGCGGAGGCGGCGTGTGGCAGCAGGACCGCAAGCAACGCGAATACAGCGAATAGGTGGTGCAGACGCGTCCGCGGCGATGGGTGAACGCGATCTGTGACGCAAAGAGGCTTTTGATTTTGCTCGTCATCCCGGAATCGCGAAGCGATATCCGGGACCCAGTGTCTTTGCATATCAACGCGTAGCGAGAGAGGCGCTAGATTCCCGCTTTCGCGGGAATGAAGGCTTGGGGGGTTGATCGGGTTTTCCCGAACACTCATTTCACGATGATCTCATCGGAGAAGATCCACGTATCGATGCCGTTGATTTGCTGGCCGTAGCGCGTCGCCACCACGCGGAGGTAACGCGCCATGACGGGCGCCTGTGCGCTCCAGGCAATGTCGCGGATCGACGTGCGCATGTCGCCGGGGTCGATCGTGATCGGGGTCGTCTGCAGCGTCGTCCAGGTCTTGCCGTCGTTCGATACTTCGAAACTCACGCTGCTCGGCAACAGGATCAATGCTTCCGCTTGCTGCAGGAACCGCGCGTCGATCGAATGCAGTTGCGTCGGTTGACCGAGGTCGATCGTCCCATCCATGTCCGCGTTCTGCCAGCCGGCCCATGTCCCGTCGTCGTACTCGCTGCCCAGGATGCCGTCCGTGAGATCAGCGGAATACTTCGCGGAGGGCGGCGTCGCGAACGTCACCGGATCGCCCAGCGCAAGGTTCTGCACCATACGGAACGTCTCGCTGGCCTGGTATTGCACGTCGCCGCGGAACGGCGCGACCGTGAGCGTGGCCGGCGCGTACAGATCCCGCACGTCGCCGAATGACGGCGATTGCGCAGTCGGCTGGCTGCCGTCGGTGGTGTAATGCAGGCGCAGGTCGTCGAAACCGCGCGCCGCACGGATGCGCCAGCGCTTGTAGGTCGGGTTGAAGCTTATGCGCGCATCGACGATGTCCTTGTCCTCGGGACCGTAAGCGACTTGCTGCGATGCAAGCCAGGCTTCCTGCGCACGGGCGCGCAACAGGAAATCCAGCCAATCGTTCGCGCCCGGGTTCCACATGTGTTCCCCGACGGCCAGCAGTCGCGGGTACAGGCGCGCCGCACCATTCAGCGGCGTCGCGCGTTCGCTCCACAGCGGCGCCTCGCCGCCCAGCACCTTGCCCGGATACTTCGCGAACAGCGGATCGTCGAACGGATCGGTGCGATACAGATCCTGCAACGTCATGCGGTCGATCGGCGTGTCGAGGTAGAACGGACTGGCCACGATGATGCGGTTGCCGTTCGCAAGCGCCTTCTTCGCTTCATCGGGGCCACGCCACACTTCCACGATGGCGCCCGGATCGAGCCGGCCTTCCAGGATTTCATCCCAGCCGACCATCGTCTTGCCCTTGCCTGCGAGGTATTGCCGGATGCGCTTGACGAAATAGCCGTGCAGGCCTTGTTCGCCGTTCAAGCCTTGCGTGCGCGCCAACTCCTGACAGGCCGCGCAATCGGCCCATACGCCTTCCGGAACTTCGTCGCCACCGATGTGCACGTACGGCGACGGGAACAGCGCGATCACTTCGTCCAGCACGTTTTGCAGGAACGCGAACGTCGCATCCTTGCCCACGCAATCGACATCGCGGAACACGCCCCACGTGGTCGGCACGGTGATCGTCTTGCCGCTGCACGACAACTCGGGATACGCTGCGATCGCCGCGCTGGTGTGGCCCGGCATCTCGATTTCCGGCACCACCATCACGTTGCGTTCGCGCGCGTACGCCATCACGTCGCGAACCTGGTCCTGCGTGTAGAAACCGCCGTAGCGCTTACCGTCGGCCTCGGTGCGCCACGCGCCCACGCTGGTGAGTTTCGGGTAGCGCTTGATCTGGATGCGCCAGCCCTGGTCATCGGTGAGGTGCCAATGGAACACGTCGAACTTGTAGTACGACATCAGGTCGATCTGCCGCTTGATGAAGTCGACCGGATAGAAATGCCGCGCGGTATCCAGCATCACGCCGCGCCACGCGTAACGCGGCGCGTCCTCGATGCTGACCGCAGGAATCGCGGGCGGCACTTCGTGCTGCAACGGCAACAACTGCCGGAACGTCTGCACGCCCCAGAGCAACCCGCGATTGTCGGCCGCCGAGATCGTGACTTGCCTGCGCGTCACGTCCAGCCGGTAAGCCTCGTCGCCCTGGATAGACGGATCGATGCGCAAGGTGATGCGGCCGCGGTCGGGCGCCGCGGCCACCCGCGGCTCGACCCCCGTCTGCGCATCGATGGCGTCGCGCAGGAATCCCGCGATCCACTGCGCGCGCGCATCGGCGGGCGCGGCGATCGTTTCGCCATCGTCCAGTTCGAACGCGCCCTGCCCCGCCGTGACGTGTTGCGGCGTGGGGATGATGTTGAATTGCGCCTGCGCCGCGGACGCGTACGACGCCATCGCGGCGCAGAACAGGATGCCGGTAATCACACGTGGCATGTCTCGCCTCCCCTCAACCCTGGATACCGTAAACGCGAATGGCGTTGCCGCCAAACAGCGCCGTCCGCTCTTCGCCCGTCAGGTCGGCGAGCGTGTCCGCAAGATCGAACCAACTCGAATAATTGGCCACGAGATTGACGACCGGCCAGTCACTGCCCCACAACAGGCGGCTCGGGCCGAACGTCGCCATCAAGTGCTCGACACAGGGGCGCAGATCGTCGGGGCGCCAGCCATCGCCGGCCTCGGTCACCAGCCCGGACAGTTTGCAGCTCACGTTCGGAAGTTCGGCCAGCGCCGCAATGCGCGCGCGCCACGGCTCGAACGCGCCGTGCGCGATGTCTGGTTTTGCGGCATGGTCGATCACGACGCGCAATGCGGAATGGCGTTCGGCGAACCGCAACAAATGCGGCAGATGCCGTGGACGCACCAGCGCATCGAAACACAGGTCGTGGGCGACCATCGCCTCGACCGCCGGCGCCACCGTGCCCGACACTATCCAGTCATCATCGGGCTGGTCCTGCAGCATCGGCCGCAAGCCGCGCAGTTTCGGATGCGATGCCAACGCGGCGATGCGTTCCGGCGCATCGTGCGCAGACAGGTCCGTCCAGCCGACCACGCCCGCGATCCGAGCATCGTCACGGACCAGTTCCAGCAGCCATTCGGTATCACGTTCGCTCGGCTGCGACTGCACCGCGATCGCGGCATCGGTGCCCGCGGCATCTGCTTCCTGCCGCCAGTCCGACGGAAGGAAGTCGCGATGGATCGCCGCGAGGTCCGGCGGTGGCCACGTGCAATCGTTGCGGCCGATCCGCCAGAAATGGACGTGCGCATCAATCACCATCACGACGGGATCGCTTGCACCCTCACGCCGACCACCGCTTTCTCCCGTGCGCGAACCACGCGCGTTTGCCCGCCGAGAAGAGCCCCGGCCGCAGCCGGGGCAAACACTCGACACTGGAGCCCGTCAATCAAGTTTGTAGTTGATCTGCAGGAAAACCTCGCGCCCATCGTAGGTATCACCCTGCTGGGTCGGGATGAATTCGAAGCCACCCGAGTAATAGGGAATGTTGCCCACCCGGTCGAAGATGTTGTGCACGATGAGCGTCATCTTGATGCGCTTGTCGAACTGGTACCCGACCGAGCCGCTCCAGGTGATCCACGGCTTGATCATGCCGTAATAGAGGGTGCATTCCGGATCGCCTTGGGAAGGCATGATGCCGTTGGGCAACACCTCGCAACCCCCGAAGTTGTTGTCGCGCAGGGAACCGTAACGCAGGCCGGAAATCGACGCATCCCACGCACCCCGGTTCCAGTTGAGGATGCCGGTCACCTTGCTGGCCACGTTCTGGTAGCGCGTGTTGAGCAGCGGGTCGGTGGGAAGCACGCGTTCCTTGTACGACAGGTTGTCGGTGTAGTTGATCGACAGGTGGAAATCGCCCCAGTTGCGGGTCGTCCAGTTGTAGTCGAGCGAGGCGTCGATGCCGCTGACATACAGCGACGTCTCGTTGATTGGGCCGGTATGGATGGCGGTGATATTGCCAGTCGCATCCCGGATGACGTCCGCGATCGCCAGTTGGCAATACGCCGAACCTTGGGCGTGCGCCGTGTAGGGCGCGCCACTGAGTTGCAGGCCGGTAATGCAGCCCGCCTCGTCCGCAAGCAGGGTGCCCTGGTCGATGTAATTGATCGCGTTGTTGACACCGGTGTGCCAGTAGTCGGCGGAGAACGACAGTCCATTGACCCAGGGAACGTCCCACACCAGGCCATAGGTCCAGCCATGGCCGGTCTCCGGGAGTAGGTTGGGGCTGCCTCCCTGGTACTGCGTGAAATACGTGGAATGCTGGGTCGCGGGACAATTGAAGTCCTTGGCCTGGATGCACTGCAACGGGTCGGCATAGATACCGATCGTCGACGCCGAAAGCGTCTGGTAGATCGCCTGCATGTCCGGCGCCTTGAAATTGGTGCCGTAGCTGCCGCGCAGCAGCAGGCTCTTGACCGGACGCCATTCAATGCTGAAACCCCAGGTTTTCGCGATGTCGGCGATGCTGGCGTCCACGTATTTGTCGGCGCGTCCGGACACGTCGATGTCCAGCGTCGACAGGACCGGTATCCGGAACTCCGTCGCGAACGAATAACGGTTGCGGCTGCCGCCGCCGGTGTTGTAGTCCTGGAACGGATCGCCGAAGTTGAGCGTGTTGCCGCGCGGATCGGGCGCCAGCTTGTAGCCGTTGTGGTAGGCCTCCAGCACCGCAGCCCAACCGATCGGCTTGTCGTCCCACGGCACATTGAACAGGTTGCCGTTGACGTTCAACGTGGCGTTTTGCATCCACGACCATGCGTTGTTCTCGCCGGCCACGCCGAACGTGGAGTACTGCGCCGGCGTGATCGGGTACCAGAAGCGCTGCTGGTTGACGTCGTACACCGGATACGTCGTGCCATTGATGGTCGTGGTGCCGAGCTGCGGCCCGAAGAAGTAATCGAACATGCCCTGCTCGTTGAGGCCGGTGTAGTTCTCGTGCACGATGTACTTCTGGTAGCCGAGATTCAAATCCCAGTTGAAGCGGTTGTCGAAGATCGCGCCGCGCAAGCCCGCGTGCACGTTCCAGTACTGTTCGTTGTCGTAGGTGTTGGCCTGCGTGCCCATCTCGGCGTAGGTCAACTGGCGCAGGTAATTGGTGATGATCTGGCCCGTGCCATGGTCATAGAACGGCACCGGCAGCCCGCCCATCGGATACGCGAAGGGGCGCTGGGTCTGCGAGACGCCGTGCGTATCCCACAACCCGATCGAGCCATAGGCTTGCAGGTTGTCGTTCAAGTCGTACTCGCCCGAAATCGCCGCGTCGTTGCTCTGCAACCCCGGCGTCAGCACCCAGTTGCGGAACAGGTTGGGTTGCGTGCAGTACTGGCCATAGTCGGTGACCGGACCCGTCACCTGATCGCCACTGGTTGCAATGGTCTTCTTGTCGCGGCGCGCGAAATTCTGGAACGATTCGCACGAGCCCGCTGGAGGCGTGATGTAGTTGCCATTGATGTCGTACAGCGACAGCGCGTCGTAGGTCTGGTAGCCGAACATCCGCGCGCTGGGATTCCAGGTGCCGTAGCCAGCGTCCGCCTCGGAATCCGTGTAGGGGCGATCCTTGGCCCACAACGGTGAGCGATTGGTGTGCTCGAGGTTGTAGATGACATGCCAGTGGTCTCCCGAACGACCGCCGGTCCAGCTGAAATCCCCGTACTGACGGGCGCCGCGGGTCGCACCACCGGCCGTGAGCTGCAGGTCGTCGCCCTGGTACTGCTTCTTCAAGATCACGTTGACCACGCCTGCGACGGCGTCGGCGCCGTAGATCGATGATGCGCCGGACGCAAGGATTTCCACGCGATCGATCATCCCTGTCGGGATGTTGTTGTAGTTCTGGAAGTTGGTCTTGCCGTTGTTGGATTGCGGATAGTCGACGACACGATAGCCATCGATCATCAACTGGGTGAATTGCGGGCCCATGTTGCGCAGGTTGAGCTGGCGGGCGTTCACCGAGGTGGAACCCCAGCTCGGCGGCGTCTGCGCCCGGCCGACCTGCGGCAGTGAATTCATGAATTCCCAGAGGGTCGTGAAGCCTTCCTTCTTCATCTGCACGCCGGTGACGGTCATGACCGGTTTGGCGCCTTCGATCTCGGTGCGCGGGATGCGCGACCCGAGCACGACGACTTCCTTGAGGGTCTTCTGCGGCGTGGACGATTCAGGCGTCGACTGAGGCGACGTCTGGTTCGCATCCTGCCCTCCGGCAGTCTGCGCGAACGCGCCCAACGGCAGCAACAACACGGCCGAGACGGCCAGCGCGAGCACATTTCGGTGAAGCATGACGTGTTGCATGACGACTCTCCCAAATCGGCCGCAGCCATGGTTCAGTTTTGCAAACGTGGTGCACCCATGAAACTTGTGACAGGATGGTAAAACCTCCGCGTTGCGATGGGAAGTCCCCATGCAAGCCGCAAGCTGCTGCAGCGCAGCGAAGGATGGAGGTCAGCCGCGCAAGGCGGATATGCGCATCGTCCACGCCGGTGCGGTCGCAAGCCGATGGCGCACGGCTTGCGGCAATTCGATCCGGAAACCGCTGCCGCGTGGCTGCCATGCAAGCGGTTCCGGTGAACCCAGCACGTGCAGGCGCGCACCGGCCGCAGGCTGGAAGCCGTGCAATTCGAT
>Ga0207647_10000366_pt1 | contig 36781 bp, 29 predicted proteins | sample KBSCornC2_FD_184295 | JGI IMG/M metagenome (GOLD analysis project Ga0207647, IMG submission 184295) | Corn rhizosphere microbial communities from Kellogg Biological Station, Michigan, USA - C2 (SPAdes) (version 2) | ecosystem: Host-associated > Plants > Roots > Rhizosphere ... | reverse complement strand
CTTGTATGATTTGGAGCAAAACTGTAAGCGTGCGGCCAATCGCGACATTGTTAAGCAATACCTGAGCTGTATGCGCATTTGGGCAAATACGAATTTAATATTACTTACCGGTCTGATCAGCTGCTTTTTAGGTTTATTGATATTCAAATTTCCGATAGGGTTTGCAATATTGTCTTTTATATGTTTTTTAATTCTTCCTGTTCTGCTTTTTTTAATTAGAAAGATAGTTGTTTATTTTCAGCGCGATTATAGAAAGGCGTCTTTAAAAGACGAAATAACCGTTCACATAACCTTTAGAATTACTGTCTTTATTTGGGCGATGGGCGGGCTAATCAGTTGGATAAATCGTCTTAGAAACTGGATCTTTAAAATACCTGATGCGCCGGCAAATATGGTACATCATTCAAAACTAGAGCCACAGTTTTCGGTGGGGGTTTTGATAGCTGTCGGTTTGGTCACTTGGATGATCCTGCATTTTATAGCTGTAGTTAAAATCTATCGACGTGAATTTAAAGCAGGAATGATGGCTAAGTAACACTCACCGCTCACTAATCACCGCTCCCCATTCACTCATCCACTCATTAAAACGGATATCCAATAGCCAGATTAAATACCATCTTTGAACCATGCCAGCCTGAACCGGTATAATCTACGCCGTCGACAATGCCGGTGTTTGATGATGCAGGTTTGATTAACGGGAAGCCAAAGTCGGTACGCAGTACCAATACCGTGAGATTAAAACGCAGACCCGCGCCGGCGTCGACCGCCATCTGGTTCAAAAAGTGTTTGCCGAAAGCCGCCCCCGGCAATCCGTAGTGGCTCCTCATCAGCCAGATATTACCGGCATCGCTAAACAAAGCTCCTTCAACAATACTGAACAGTTTCTGGCGAATCTCTACATTGGCCTCCAGCTTGATATCGCCCGACTCGTCAGGCAAAAACTGGGTGCCGTTGGTTACTGATGCGGCAGGGTAGTATGACCCCGGACCTATTGAACGCGCCTGAAACCCGCGCAAACTATTTGGTCCGCCGATGAAGAATTGCTGGCTGTAAGGCAATATGGTTGAGTTGCCGTATGGCAAGCCCACGTCCACCAATAAACGGGTAGCCAATTTGGTTTTGGGCGTAAGTTTATGGAAATAACGCAGGTCATTCTCCACCTTAATGTATTGGTTAAACGGCGTGCCGAATATCTTTTTAGCCCTACCCGCCAAAGTATCGGCACCCAATATAATACCTATGATATTGCCCGATAAGCTTACCTTACCATTGTAGTACACACTGTTTTTCCTGAACTCCTCGGTCGAATTATCGAAGGTAAATGCGTAGCTCGGGCCAAAGGTCAGCTGATTATTGATAACGTGCGTTAGGGTAGGGTTTCGTGTTTTGCGGATGCTGTCCTGGTACAATTTGCTTACGTTAGCAGCATCAACATAACTCAGTTCAATTAAATTAAGCGTGTGCTGCTTATGCAGGTTGGGTTTCCATTGATAACCAAACGACCCATTGAATGAGTTCAGTTTATAAAGTTTTGTACGGTCAATAAGCGTATAACCCGTCGTCAGGATGGTTTTCGGGATATAGGCGTTGTTGGTCTTGATATCAACCGGCCCCACAATGCGCGGCCAGGTAATTGACGGCTGCACACCAAACTGAAACACATTGAAACCATTATTGTATTTACCAAACTGCTTATCAGTACTGGTAAAGAAATTTAAAGAGAACAGCTCGCCGCCTTTGAAGGCATTACGATTGCGGAATGTCAGGTTAAACTGCGTACCATCATAATTGGCCGATGTTTGCCTGGCGACGATCTCGGCAGTGAGCGATTTGCGTTTGGCCTGCGTCAGGAAGTAATAAATGTCCAGTTTTGGCGAATCCGGCGTAACATCTTCAAAACGGTTCTTTACAAAACTAAACGGACCGAGTTCAATAAAACGGTTCAGACTGTTGTTATGCTCAGTGCGGTTATAAATATCGTTAGGATGCAGTAAAATGGTGTTTTTGAAGATGAACGGTCGCACCGTCTTTTTCGGGTCGATAACATTATACCAGGCATAATGTTGTGCAGAATCCAGCTTTAATGAAGTATCCCTCAATGAATATTTTGGATATACGTAGATGTTGCGGATGGAATAGATCCAACGGGCCTGGTCGGGCGTGGTTTCTTTAACGTGCACAAACATGTCAATGGTATGATCAGCCTTGGTGCTATCATAACGCATGATCAGGTTGTCGGGCGAGAAGTAGAAGAAACCTTCCTCCTTCAATTTAGCATCAATGCGCACACGCTCATTTTTAATCACGTCGAGATCAAAACGGTCGCCTACTTTTAGCAAAGTTTCTTTGGCAGTACCGGCGACTGCGGTATCCAGATCATCTTTACCGGTAGGGAAGCTTATTTGGCGGTAATGGTAGGCCGGGCCGGTTTGTACCGTATAAATTGCCTTAGCTATTTTAGATTTTTTTTTGCTGACGGTATCGCCGTTAACCTGTGCCAAAAAATAACCTTTATTTTGCAGTCTGTTCTGCAATATTTTACTGTTTTGAACAAGGTCGACCGATTTGGCATAAACCGGCGGTTCGCCAAAATGGGTATTCAGGTAATGTTTTAACCCTCTCACTTTATTGGTACGTGTCTTGAAATATACCCACAGTTTAAAGCGTAAACCCAGAATGGTTGAGTTAGGGGCAGGGCGCAGCAATGAAGTCAGATCATCAGTAATGGGGTCGATATCGCCTTTTTTTGAATTTTGTTTGTCGACGATATTTACCTTGCCGCCACCATACAACTTCTGATTAGGCTGCAGGTACTTGGTGGTACTGCAGGCACTCATCAAGGCAGCGAACAGAATAAAAGCTATATTTCTAAGTTTTGCCATATTTAGTCTGTGGTTTCTTTTTGCTCGGCAGGTTTATCGGCCGGCTGAGTTACCGGGGCCACATTTTCGTCATGTTGCTTGTCGGCTTCTTTTTTCTCTTTCTTTTCTTCTTTTTGCTTGCTTCTGTATTCCTTCATCAACGCCTTATCTCGTGGCGACCTTTTGCGGAACAGCTCTATAAAGCGATTATACTCATAGGTTAATGAAAAGCCGATGCCGGTTTCGACCACCTGCCCCTCAACCACAATGAACTCATCTTTACGGTATGCGCGAATCATGTAACGACCATCCTGTGTTAGTTTGTAGTTTACAGACAGGTTGCCCGCAATGTCGGTAGTTTTTTGGCCCGGTTGGTTCTGACCCTCCAGGTTAAAATTATTGCCGATGGTAACAGTCAGTCTGTCGTTCAGGAATTGTTTGGACAGGCCGACGTTCAGATCGGTACGGTTTTGCTGAACACCGGTCGAGTAGTCGGCGCCCGATGTCAGATCGAAACTCAATTGTACTCCACCAATCAGATTACCTGCCATTTTATTCAGCTGGTCTGACAGCAAACTACTCACGCTATTGCGGATAGCGCCGTTAATGCTCGTGCCGCCGCCCTGACTTTGCAGCGGATTATCGCCTATAAAGTGGCCCAGCACCAGTACGCCCAATACTTGTTTGTTCATCTCGTTAGGGTCCTGCCGTATTTGCGCCAGGCGGGTGTTTACCGTCGAGATGATATCGGGCGATACCGTATAGTTATCATCAGGTAACACAATATCAAAACTGATATCCGGTTTCAATAGTTGGTTTTTCATGTTCAGCAACACGTTGAAGGGTAGCTTCTGTTTCAACATGGTTGAGTTGGTACTGCCGTCGTTTTGCTGGTTCACCAAGTCAATAGGCGGAACTTTAGCTACATAAATCGCGGTCAGGTTTACGTCGGCCATAGTTGGGTCGCCCGTCCAGGTAATGTAGCTGCCCTTTTTGAATTTAAAGGTGCGTTTTACCGTTGCATAAGCCAGATTGTACGAGCCGTCTTCGACGGTATACGTACCGGTTAAGCTTACTTTGCCGCTTGGATCAATTCCGCCGTTTAGCCTGGCCTGGCCTTGTAATTGAACCACGTCGCCGTTACGTTCGTCTATCACTACAGTAAATTTGGCGGCTTTGTTGATGTTGATGGTAGCGTTAACGTCCATACCAGTCAGGCTGCTATGTTTAAGCGAGTCGAGCTGCCGCGCCATCATTATTGAATCGAGCTTAGGCGCATTCTCGTTAATCACCTCTACGACGCCTTTCCTATCCTCGATACCCGGGTCGGTTTGTGGCAGCACAAAGGTCATGTCGGTTTTATCGTTAACCGTAAGTGTGGCGTCCACTCTCGGGTTATCCTGCGTGCCGCGAATCTGCATACGGGTATCAATGTATAACTTGCCGTAAAACAATTTGTTATCGGCAGCCGTAGAGTTAACGACCCTGAAATTGGTGGCGTTGATATCCAGCCCAAACTTAAAGCTCGTAAAGGTTTTGGTATACAGGGTGCCGGTAACCACCGCTTTATTGCCGGTTGAATCAACCAGGGTAAAGTCTCTGAAAAGTATGCCGTCCTCATTAAAGGTAATAGTCTCCTTCGGCAGCGTGAAGTAAGAGTTAAGCATACTCACATTAAAGCCAACCTTGTTAAAATTAACGTCGCCACGAACGACCGGAGCGGCTGTAGTACCCGTTATGCGCAGGTCGCCGCTTATTACGCCGGTAGCACGCCTGATAGAGCCGAAACTAAAGCCCTCAATACTCTTCATGTTCAGCTTGACGATATTTAAATCCAGATCAAGCTTGCTTGCCGGGCTGGTATAATAAAGCCCCTGCATATCCACCTGATTGCCTTTCCCCGTGATGCTCATTTTTACAGCATAGGCATCGGCGGCCTGGTTATTTACATTCAGAGCGATATTGCCTACGGTGTCGCCTTTAAAGCTAAAATCGCTTATCTTGAGGGCGGTGGTAAACTTCATCGATTTTTGGAAATCGCTGATGTTGGCGTCGCCATTAATTACGCCACCTACTTGCAATGAATCCTGCTGCGCCATGCGGGTAAGCGTCTCAATATGAAAATCGCGGAAGCTAACTTTTAATGGCGAGTTGTATTCGGCAGATGTGCTGTTAACGCTCAGCACCTGGTTGCTGTTGGTAATGGTAAAATCATGAGCCAGAATACCTTTGCTGCCAAATTGCAGCGAGTTATCGGCATTAACCGCCCATTTGATGTAGTTAAACATCACCCCGTCTTGCAGGAAGCTAAACTGATACTCGTTAGGCAATGCGCTGAAAGTACCGGCAATGCGGTAACGCTCTTTGCGTTTATCGTCACGAACCTGTAGGTTGATGCCAAGTTTATTGTCTTTAGCAGCACCGGTGATACTTGGATACAGCAGGTCTAACGATGATGATACCTTCACCTCATCAAAAGCCAGGCTGTAATTGAGCGCGTTATTATTGGTGTTGATGTTTAGCTTACCATTGTTGATCACGTTGGTACCGTAAACAACTTTTGGTATGGTACCCAGTACGGTAAACTCGCCGGTGCTGCTGTTAAACCGGCCGTTAATGCGCACGGGGTCAAGCCGTTTAAGTGTGGGCATAAACTGATTAACCACAGGTGTTTGTGTGACAGCCAGGACAAAGGTAAACTGCTGCGGGGTGTATTTGGGTTTTATCTTTGGCTTAGCCGCACCCAGACTGGTATCAAAATATTTATTGATGACGTCCTGCATGGCGTAACCCACTTGGGTGAGCTTATATTTGCCGCTCATGCGCGCGGTAAGGAACGGCGTTTTCAGGCGTAAGGCGCTGCTATCGGCAGTAGCTTTTGATATCAGGGTTATCGAGTCGATACGTATGCGCTGATCTTTGCTCACCACCAGCAGGTCGTTTATTTTAACATCGGCATTCAAATAATCCGGATCGGCGGTTGGCACATCGGCTACAACTTTAACATGTGCCCGCATGGGTTCGGTACTGAAATGCAGCGCCTGCAGGTTCAGACTGTCCAGCAGGAGGTTGGTTTTTATTGACGGATATTTTTTGTTAAGGTTAGCCTTTGCATCCAGTTTAAAACTGATGTTCGGGTCTCTCATGGTTGATGTTACGTTGTAATTGCCGTTGGTGGCCGTGCCTTTCAGCAGTAGGTTTTTGTAGTTATAGCCCTTTACATATGCCTGCGCCACTTTACCATTAAACTGCAGACTGGCCTTTTTAGGATCTAAACTTACTCCCTTAACATTTGCCGACATGGTCACCATGCCCACCATTTTTGGCTGCCTGATAAGCGCACCGACGTTTAACTGATTGGCCTTAATGTTAGCTGAATATGATGCGCGATTTTTGTTATTACCGTTTTTAAGCGATGCCACCAAATCCATTGCGCCGTAGGTTGAGCGCAGGTTCATTTTAGTATTGAAATTATACATGCCGCCTTTAAAAGTGCCCTTAAGGTTCATGCTGGCCGGTATGCTTACGCTGGCCGGTATGGTGCCAGCCGGTACCAGTTTTACAATGTCGGTGGCGTTGGTGTTAAAGTCGGCAAGATTGATATCGAAATAGGCTTTATTCATATCAGGCAGGCCGCGCAACCTGGCCGATGCCTTGATGTGGGTATTGTTAAGTCCGCGAATCTCCAGCTCTGGGATATTGAGGTTGTTAACCTGCCCGTTCACCCTGCCGTCAATTCTGAAAACTGAGTTGGGTGAATGTTTGAATGGTTCCATGCCAGCCATGGTAGGCATCAGCAATAAAACATCTTTCAAACTTATTCTGGAACCGTCGACATTTGCATTGACCCGTAACACACCTATATTTTTTGAGATCGCATCTATAGACGGATAGTTAACCTGAACCTGTTTTTGGATGACAGAACTCGGTGTTTCAACCAATAGATCGTTCAGGTAGGCATTCGTTGCCCCGTAAAAGAATTTGGTGTGAAACCTTTTGATGGCTAAGCCGCTTCGTTCATTAAACGTAAACGAATTGATATTGCCCGAAAGCGTATCAGGGCTGTAAGAAATATTTTCAGCTTCGGCATTCAGGTTGTGTATGTGCATATGGCCAAAATCAAGCCCCTTGGTTATCGGAGTTTGTGCATCGTTATCAAATTTAATATCGTCATTGCTAAAAGTAACCTTGCCCAAAGTGGCCGACCAACCCTTTGTGTTTTTAGGACTCGCGACAATGGTGTCCAGTTTCTTAACTGCTTTCACCACAGCCTTTACAACTGTTTTTGGTTTATTCAATTTTAAACCTGCGTAGGTGTCGCTCAGGTCGATGCTTTTTATGCCGATCTTTTGATTTTTGAGGTCGATCTTATCCATCTCTATCAAAAACTTGTTCAGGCTCAAATTGGCGTCCATCTCGGTGCTGCGATACACCACGTTTATCTTTGACAAGTCGATAGTACCTAGTGATAGCGTCATATTGAGCGGTTTGGCCGTTGTGGTATCAATATTTGCTGCTTTAGCAATGGTTGAACCGGCAGGGGTTTGGATGATCTGCGCGTTCACTCCCGATAGGTTGATCTTAGGGATGGTAAACTTCATCTTATCCATATCAAAATCCTTGATACGGGTATCAAAGTGGCCAAGAGTGAATTTAACGTCGTTGCCGCTGGTTAAATCTTTGTATTTGATGTTGATGTGATCGAGGATGATCTTATCCATCGAGAATTTCATGGTCGAGGTAGTATCAGTAGGCTGGGGCGCTTTCTTTTGCTCGCCGGCAAAGGCTTTAATGATGTAATCGAAATTAAAAACGCTGTCTTTGTCGCGGTAGATGTTGGTAGTGACGCCTTGCAGGTCAATTTCATTGACCTCCACCTCGTGGTGCAGCAATTTGAGCATGCTGATATCAACTTTCAGTTTATCGCCGGCTATCAGAGTGTCTTTCCTTTGATCTTCAAAATAAACGTTGTTCAAAACCAAAAGCTTTGGGAGGCCCAAACTGATGTGGCCGATCTCAACTTTAGTGTGGATTTTGTTTTGTAAAAAACTAACAGCCTTGTCCTTAGCGAAATTTTGCACAGCCGGTACTTGTATCAAAATTACTACAAGCAATACCAGGAATATGACACTTGCTATTATCCAAAGAATTGTTTTTAAAGCTATACGTCCAAATCGTCCCAATTTATTAGTTATTCAAAAGTTAGATGATGGTGTTGTAGAAGCAAGAGTCGAGAAGCAAGAATCAAGACAAATAATGAGCCAATATCGTTATTCTTGGCTCTTGATTCCTGGCTCTTAACTCTTTCCACTCATTTTTCAACAACCTTACTTGCAAAGTTGTTTTTTGATAAATTTGTATTCGTACAAAAAATTGAGACAGGAATAGACGATGCCCGAATTTTCGCACTTACACGTACACACACAATTTTCATTACTTGACGGTGCTGCCGACATATCGAAGCTCTATAAAAAAGCAGCTGCCGACGGTATGAAGGCCCTGGCGATTACCGACCACGGTAATATGTTCGGCGTGTTTAAGTTTGTGGCCGAGGCGGGTAAGCATAACGTTAAACCTATTGTAGGCTGTGAGTTTTATGTGGTCGAAAATCGACATCAAAAGCAATTTACCAAAGAAAAAAAAGACGTTCGCCGTCACCAGCTGTTCCTGGCTAAAAATCCGCAGGGGTATAAAAACCTGGTTAAGCTTTGTTCGTACGGATATATGGAGGGCCTTTACAGTAAATGGCCGCGTATTGATAAAGAGCTTATCCTGAAATATCATGAAGGGCTTATAGCAACTACATGTTGTATCGGTGCATCTGTACCACAAACTATACTAAAAGGCACACCTGAAGAAGCCGAGGCCGAATTTAAATGGTGGCTGGATATTTTTGGCGAAGATTATTATATCGAGCTGCAGCGCCACAATATACCCGAGCAGGAAATTATCAATAACGTATTGTTGCAATACGCCAAGAAATATAATGTAAAGGTGATCTGTTCGAACGATTCGCACTATGTGGATCAGCAGGACTCAAATGCGCACGATATTTTGCTGTGCGTAAACACCGGCGACATGCAAAGCACGCCCATAGCTACCGATGAAGAAGGTGGTAAAGGCTATCGCTTTGGTTTCCCGAACGATCAGTTTTACTTCAAGACCCAGGCCGAAATGGGGCAGTTGTTCCATGACCTGCCCGAGTCGCTGGATAACACCAATGAGATTGTCGACAAGGTAGAGACGCTGAAATTGAAGCGTGACATCTTGCTGCCCAACTTCGTTATTCCTGAAGAATTTAAGATACACAGCGAGCTCACACCCGATGCCGATACCCTGAACCAGTGGGAGTACCTGAAGCACTTAACCTTTCAGGGCGCGCGCGAGCGGTACAGCGATTTAAATGCCGAGGTTGAGGAGCGTATCAACTTTGAGCTGTTTACCATACGCACCATGGGTTTTGCCGGATACTTCCTCATTGTGGCCGACTTTATCAAGGCCGGGCGCGATATGGGTGTGTTCATTGGTCCGGGGCGTGGCTCGGCAGCCGGATCGGTGGTGGCTTACTGTATTGGCATTACCAATATCGACCCTATAAAATACAATCTGCTGTTCGAGAGGTTCCTGAACCCCGACCGTAAGTCGATGCCCGATATTGATACGGACTTTGATGACTCGGGCCGTCAGAAAGTGATCGATTATGTGGTTGATAAATATGGCAAGAACCAGGTAGCACAGATCATTACCTATGGTTCAATGGCTGCCCGTACTAGTATTCAGGACGTGGGCCGTGTGCTGGACATGCCGCTGGCTGATGTATCGGCCATAAAGAAATTAGTGCCTGAGACTTTGGGTATCACCCTGAAACAAGCTATTGAACAGGTGCCCGAGTTAGATGCCATCTATAAATCAACAGGCGACCTGAAAGGTACGGTACTCCGCGAGGCCGAAAAGCTGGAGGGATCGGTACGTAATACGGGTGTACACGCAGCGGGCATTATCATTGCGCCGTATGATTTGACCGATATTGTTCCCGTCGCGACAGCAAAAGATTCTGACCTGCTGGTTACCCAGTATGATGGTCGTGTGATTGAGGATGCCGGTGTAATCAAGATGGACTTTTTGGGATTAAAAACCCTGACCATCATCAAAGATGCACTGCGGCTGATCAAACAAAACCATAACGTCGATATCGATATTGATTATATCCCCTTAACAGACGAGGCAACTTTTGAGCTTTACCAACGCGGCGACACCAACGGTACGTTCCAGTTTGAAAGTGACGGTATGCAAATGTACCTGCGCGATCTGAAACCCGATAAGTTTGAGGATTTGATAGCCATGAACGCGCTGTATCGTCCCGGGCCGATAGAGTACATCCCGAACTTTATCAATCGTAAACACGGTCGCGAAGAAATAACCTTCGACCTGCCCGACATGGAAGAATACCTGGGCGAAACTTACGGTATTACCGTGTATCAGGAACAGGTGATGCTTTTATCGCAGAAACTGGCAGGCTTTAGTAAAGGCGATGCCGACGTTCTGCGTAAGGCGATGGGTAAAAAGCAAATTGAGGTGCTAAACAAAATGGAGGCCCAGTTTATGGAGGGCGCTATGGCGAAAGGACACCCTAAAGATAAACTTACCAAGATATGGACCGACTGGAAAGCGTTTGCCCAGTATGCGTTCAATAAATCGCACTCTACCTGTTATGCTTTCGTGGCTTACCAGACGGCCTACCTGAAAGCGCATTACCCGGCAGAATATATGGCTGCGGTATTGAACAACCAGAACAGCATGGAGAAGATCACCTTCTTTATGGAGGAGTGTCGCCGCATGGGTATTGAGGTTTTAGGCCCGGATATTAATGAGAGTTATATGTCGTTCACTGCAAATAAAAACGGAGTGATTCGTTTTGGTTTGGCGGGTGTTAAAGGTGTAGGTGAGAAGGCGGTTGAAAGTATTATTGACGAACGTATTGAGCGTGGCCCTTATAAATCAGTGTACGATTTTGCCCAACGATCAAACACCCGCAACGTAAATCGTAAAGCCTATGAAAACCTGGTTTATGGTGGTGCCTTTGATAACTTTGGTTTAAACCGCGCGCAGTTTTTTGCCAAGTCTGAAACTGTACCGCTTACCGGCGTTGAACGCCTTATCAAATATGCTAACGACTATCAGAATACACAGAATAGCTCGCAGTCATCATTGTTTGGTGGCTCGGTAGCCTCATACATTCCTGAGCCTGCCATGCCTGATTGTGAAGAATGGGCATTGATAGAAAAGCTGAAGTACGAAAAAGAGGTTATCGGTATCTATTTGACCGGCCACCCGCTGGATAATTATAAGCTGGAGCTGGAGCGTTATTGCAACTCGAACATTACCGACTTGAAGACGATGCAAAAAGCCCGCTCGGGCGAGGGGGGTGAGGATGTGATGAATGCCTTTGCCCAATTGCGCAAAAAGGGCGAATTATCTATAGGCGGCCTTGTTGCCAATGCCCAGCACAAAATGACCAAGACGGGCAAGCCTTTCGGCACATTTGTGTTGGAGGATTATAATGAGTCGTATGAGTTTGCTTTGTTTGGCGATGATTATATCAAGCACAAAGCGTTGATGGTGAATGGTTATTTCCTGCACATCAAGGGAACTATCGAAGAGAAATTTCGCCAGAAAGATAATTGGGATCTGCGTATCAGTACGGTGAGCCTGCTTTCAGAAATGCGCGATAAGTTGACTAAGTCTATCACTGTTAACCTGGAACTGCATAATCTGACGGATCAGCTGTTAAGCGGGATGCAGGAAATTATCGAAACCAACAACCAAAAATACCCGATGCGCAACTGTACGCTCCGTTTCAGAATAAGCGGTGACGGTATGAATATAGATATGCCTTCAAAAGCCTACAAAGTAAATCCAAGCGATGACTTGATGGCTGATATTTTTAATTTGACGAATGTAGCAGCGGTGTTGAATTGAACCAATTTCCCCGATTGTCATTTCGAGCATAGCGAGAAATCTTATACGCCAGAAATGACAAATGTAGAGACGCGATGCCTCGCGTCTCAAACGCGCTAAGAAATAACGAAGAATATGTCGGCGAAGACGCGATGCATCGCGTCTCTACAAACCACCACGTTCATTTCGAGCATAGCGAGAAATCTTATACGAGCGATACATCAAAGCGTATAAGATTTCTCCTCGTACCTCGTCGAAATGACATAGTTTATTAGTTGTTTGCTGCTGCCAAATCCTCAACCACGGCCTCTCCATTCTTCATAAAATTATTACCCCAAACTGCAAGTGATTGAAAAATATCGGTCATAGCTAAGCCGCGTTCGGTAAGGTTATATTCTACGCGGGGCGGCACTTCAGGATAAACGGTGCGGGCGATGATTTGGTCCTCTTCCAGCTCACGCAGTTGTTGCGACAGCATTTTTTCAGTCAGGCCGGCTACTCCCCGATTAATCTCGCTGTAGCGTTTAGAGCCGTCGCGCAGCTTATTCAGGATCTTCAATTTCCACTTGCCGCTAATCACATTTAACGCTGCTTCCATCGAACAGCTGTAGTCTGCTTGTCTTTTCTTTGTCATCTTATAAAACCCCGAAATTGCTTTAAATCAAAATGGCCCATAACCTACCAAAAAGTACGTTTCGCACTATTTGGTGCATTCTTGATTGGCCTTAAATGCTGGCGTAACTTTGATCTATCAAAACAAATATAATGAAAAAGCTAAGTAACAAGATAGCCGTTATAACCGGCGGAAACAGCGGCATAGGCTTCGCCACCGCTCAGGAATTTATAGCACAAGGCGCCAAAGTTATTATTACCGGTCGCAACCAAAAATCAATTGATGAAGCCGTTGCCAGTCTTGGCGAAAACGCCTTTGGTATTGTGAATGATAGCGGCGACATGGCGCAAGTAAAGAATTTAGGCAACCAGGTGGAAGCTATTGCCGATAAGATAGATATCATATTCGTCAATGCCGGCGTGGGCCAATTTAACAGCGCCGACCAAATGAGTGAGGAAATGTTCGACCAGATCATGGACGTAAACTTTAAAGGACAGTACTTTAGCTTACAGCAATTGTTGCCTTTGGTTAACGACGGTGGTTCCATCGTTCTTAACACATCTATTAACGCACACATTGGTATGGCCGGTGCCAGCGTTTATGCAGCCAGTAAAGCAGCATTATTATCATTAGCTAAAAACTTATCGGCCGAGTTGCTGCCGAGAAAGATCAGGGTAAATGCAGTAAGCCCGGGCCCTGTGACAACACCGCTGCATAGCGCCGCTAAATTGAATATTACCGAAGAGCAATTAAGCCAAATGGGCGATGGGATAACTTCGCAAATTCCGATTGGCCGGTTTGGTACCGTTGAGGAGTTAGCTAAGGTAGTTGCCTTTTTTGCTTCAGACGATTCAACCTTTGTTTTAGGTGCCGAACTGATTGCAGATGGCGGTATGTCAACACTGTAAAACTCTTAAAGTTGTCATCTAACGATAGTGAGAGATCAATACACGCACCTATGAACGGATGTATAGATTTTTTCGCTACACTCAAGAGAGTAGTTCTCGCTATGCTCGAAATGACAGAATTGGTAATAATTATTTGAGCATCTGTCAGCTTAGCATCAAAGTGTAAAACTTACCCTATTGTTAGTAATTTCTTTGTCAGATTGTCAGGCAGGTACTTGTGGCAAGTAATTTGAATACTCATATTTGTTGAATAATTTAAAAATAAAAAATCATGGCTTTAGAAATTACAGACGCAAACTTTGACGAGCTTGTGCTAAAATCAGATAAACCGGTGTTAGTTGACTTCTGGGCAGAATGGTGTGGCCCTTGTCGTATGGTTGGTCCGGTAGTTGAAGAAATATCAAAAGAATATGCAGACACAGCAGTTGTAGGCAAAGTAAATGTTGACCACAACCCAGGTATCTCTGTAAAATATGGTATCCGCAATATCCCTGCGTTATTGTACTTCAAAAACGGCGAGATTGTTGACAAACAAATCGGCGCTGTTCCAAAATCTGTGTTAGCAGGTAAGTTAGATAAGCAAATAGCTTAATCCAATATATATTTAAGCATAAAAAAAGCGTTGCAATGGTTGTAACGCTTTTTTTATGCAGTTTTATCAGGGATTGACTACTTTAGTCTTGAAACAATGGGGCAATTAAACGACGATCAGCAAATAAGGCAATTGGCCAACCTCGAACTCCTGGCACGCCAGGTGGTTGAGGGTTTTATAACCGGCCTGCACCAAAGTCCGTTTCATGGCTTTTCGGTTGAGTTTGCTGAACATCGTTTATATAACAATGGCGAGTCGGTAAAAAACATCGACTGGAAACTCATGGCCCGTACCGACAAGCTGTTTGTAAAACAGTTTGAGGAGGAAACCAACCTGCGTTGTTATTTGCTGTTGGATACTTCATCGTCCATGAACTTTCCGGAGAAAGGTACCGATAAGCTGCAGTTTTCTATCTATGCCATTGCTTCGCTCATGTACCTGTTCAAAAAACAGCGCGATGCATTTGCCCTGGGCGTTTTTTCTGATCAAATGGATTGGATAAGTCCGGTTAAATCAACGTCGGCACATCTCTTTTATTTGTATGCCGAACTGGAGAAGCTGTACAATAATCCGAAGAAAAATACTACCACCAATATCACTAATGTGCTGCACCAGGTGGCCGAGCAGATTCATAAACGCTCGCTGGTGATCATCTTTAGCGATATGCTCGAGAATAACCTCGATCCCGAAAAGATGAACGCACTATTCGCCGCCATCCAACACCTTAAATATAACAAGCACGAAGTAGTGATATTTAACGTTACAGATAAGCAAAAAGAGCAGGATTTTAACTTTGACAATCGCCCGCATCATTTTATTGATATCGAGAGCGGGGAAGAGGTTAAGGTGCATCCGGGCAAGATTCGCGAAGCTTATCAATCGGCACTACAAAGCTATAAACACCAGCTAGAGCTTAAATGCGCCCAGTATCACATTGACATGGTTGATGCCGCCATTAGCGACGGCTATTATAATATCCTGAAATCGTATCTTATTAAGCGGAATAGTATGGTGTAGTGAGTGGTGAATGGAGAGTGGTGAGTAGTGGGTGGTGAATAGTGAGCTGACCTGCTATTTATTTACTTATACTCATTGACCATTTCACCCTTGACTACTCACCCACTTACCATTCACCGCTCACCAGAATCTCTAAAAAATCAAATTAACCAAATCAATTTGCGCGGGTGTGTGTTAAAACATAAAACTCACTAATAATTTATGAAGCTATCTGTTGAACGAAAGCCTGTAAGAGTTAATCCAGATCCTAAACGTGTTATAGCCAGATTTTTTTTCAACGGTAATGACCGTGCTAAGGAAGTCCTCGAACGTGTAATGGGCATAAGTGAAGAAGAGGCGTTCAGCATCATTTCGCCGCTACTGCAGGAATACTCCAGACGGCACCGCAATATTACCCGCGTGCTGAACCGTCATTGTGCCAAACTGAAGCCATTTTTTTCTGAACTGAATATAGATTATGATACGCTTACGGTTTACCGCAAGCTATTAATCGGTTCTTATTTTACGCATGAATACTCTATCGAGTCGGCAGCATTTTTTAACCCATCCATCGTGCAGGATCCTGATCAAAATGAGCTGTCAGAAGGTGAGCGCCGCGTGATCATGAGTTTCAGGGCAGTGGGCGAGGGGCATATTTCATCGATTACCTTCCGTCGCGCATTGATCGACAAAAACAATAACATCACCGTTTTGCCGGCCGGTAACTATATTGATGAGGCCGAGATTGTGCGCAATGCGGTTTATAACAAAAAACTCTTTTTTGATAAAGCCGTAGTTACGCAGATCAATATTGATGTGCTGCGCGAACTGGAATCGAAATTAGATCATCACTTCGAATACTCGAACCTGCGTCGTATCATCATCGATTCGCAAAAAATGCAGGAAAACGATATGAAAAAGCTAGAGTACGATAAGATACTTTGGCTCGCCGATTCATACTACGAAATTGTTTTCTCGCTGGATACCGATATTTCAGACCGCGTGATTTTCCCGATATCAGAATATGAGCGTAAAGGCATAGAGGACGCGCGTTTTGTTCACTTTAAAAATGATGATGGCAGCTGCGTATACTATGCAACCTATACCGCATATGACGGTGCGCTGATCATGCCTAAACTGCTGCAAACCAATGATTTTTATAACTTCAAGATCATGCCGCTTTATGGCGCCGGTGCGCAGAATAAAAACCTGGCGCTGTTTCCGCGAAAGATCAATGGCAAGTACGTGATGATATCGCGCATTGATGGTTGCAACAACTACATCATGTACTCAGACAAGATCAATATTTGGGAAAAACCTATCCTGCTGCAAAAACCGAAATTTAGCTGGGAGTTTGTGCAGATAGGTAATTGCGGGTCGCCTATTGAAACTAAGTATGGTTGGGTGGTGATTACCCACGGTGTGGGGCCTATGCGCCGCTATGTGCTGGGTGCTAGCTTACTGAAACTGGATGATCCGGAGGTGGAAATAGGCAGGTTAAAAGAGCCTATCCTGATACCCAATAGCGACGAGCGCGAGGGCTATGTACCCAACGTAATTTATTCGTGCGGCGCTATTATTAATAATAACAAGATTATTATCCCGTATGGTTTATCAGACTATTCAACCTCGTTTGCCGAGATTGATATCGAAGAACTGATGGCCAAGTTTAAAGAAGATGGTATAGTTGCGACGGAAGATAGAAAAGAGATAAAAGCCGAAAAAGCCGAGATAGCTGCCGAGGAAAAGAAAAAAGCCGCAGCCGTAGCCAAGTAATCCCAATCCCTCTATAATTCTATGATTAGGCAAGCCGAAGTATTTAACGCTTCGGCTTTGTTGTTTGTCAGGTAAATAGTGTATTAAATAATAGACAGCGTTTTTGGCTTTAAGCTTTTAAAAACCGCTTTATTTTAAACTGTGGGGCCTTTGTGTGACCGGTGTAATATGGCATATACATTGTAATGTATTGATTGCCGGTATTTAGCTGTTAATGTGCACTTTATAATTGAAGAATATGAAACTAAATCTATCATACCATGGATCACTTTAGAGAAATAAAAAATCACCTCACCTGGCATAACGAAGGTAAGTTTGAGGTTGTATTAATTAACGGTGTAATAACAAAACTTAATTTTTGCGAACCTGGTAAGGGCCCGGACGACACCGGCAAAAGCCTTACCTCAACCAATTACAAATATCTGCAGGCGGTACATTCCTGCCTGGGTGAATTATTTAGCTTTATTGAGGAAGAAAATAAACGCCTGGGCTACAAATACGCCGAGCATATACCCGCGCCAAACTATCAGCATGTTGATGCTGATGATGAGAATCAAGAACTTCAGGAAGTTAAGCTGAGGCCGTTGATGAATTACGATAACCAACCGGTTGATGGTAATAAAGACAATACCCTGGGTCAGGATATTGAACTGACTGCTTAATAGGAAAATACTTTGTCATTTCGAGCGATAGCGAGAACTTTTTTCTTGAGCGTAGCGAAAAAATCTATACAATGATATTTGCGATTGCTTGACCGTGTATAGGTTTCTCGCTATCGCTCGAAATGACATGGTAATTAGATCATCGTTTCAGTATCTCCTTGTACAGCATGTAGTAATCATTCGCCATTTTCTCGCAAGAAAACTGCGATGTTGCCCAAGTATGGCAAGCCTTGCGGTTGATGTTTTTCAATTGATCCACCGCTTCTACCGCTTCATCAACATTATTCACCAGGAAACCGGTTTCATTGTCTCTGATCAGTTCGTGCATCGAACCTTTGTTAAAGGCGATGACCGGCGTGCCACAAAGCATCGATTCGGCTACGCTTAACCCAAACGGTTCAGCAAAGTTGATAGGGTGCAGCAAACCAATTGCGCTGCCCAATAGGGCATTGCGTTTCTCGGGTCCGGCGCTGCCTATGTAAATCACTTCATCGTTGACTAGCTGCGGCTCTATTCTTTCTCTGAAATAGCCCTCGTCTTGCACAATGCCGGCGATCAGCAATCTGCGTTTGCTTTTGCGGGCAATCTCAATCGCTTCAGCCGTTCCTTTGTCGGGGTGGATGCGGCCAAAGTATAGCAGGTAATCCAGCGGTTGTTCATTAAATTGAAATTCGTCCGTATTCAAACCGTTATAAACTGTGGCCAGGTAGTTTAACTCCGGACTGCGGTCGCTGTTACTTATCGACACATAATTATTCGTATCGTTATACTTTTTATATACGGGGATGATTTGCTGCGACGAAAAACCATGTATAGTAGTGATCATCGGTGTTTTGATGAGGCGCGAATAAGTAAGCGGCAAAAAGTCGAAGTTATTATGGATAATATCAAACTGACCGGCCTTTTCCATCAGGTTGCTGATATGCAGGCACTCCAGCACCTTGGCGTCGTTCGAGCGGTCTTCCTCGTAGCCTTTGTCGCAGATGGATTCCAGCTTGCCTGCAGTAATTGAATCTCCGGTAGCGAAGAGGGTAACCTCTACGCCAAGCTTAATCAATCCTTCGGCAATATTTGATGCTACCTGCTCCCACGGTCCGTAATGCCTGGGCGGTGTGCGCCAGGCAACCGGCGATAAAACAGCGGCTTTCATTTACTTAGCGGTCATTAATTTCTGCGGAAAGCGGTTATATTCGTATTCTAACTCAAAGGCCTCTAAAACAGTAAGGTGCGATATCAGATAGGCCAGCGTACTCTCGGCGCCCTGGTTACGGTTAATACCTGTTGGCAGCAAGCCGTCGCAGCAGCCTTTGGTTTCGTGGTCATACAATGGTGCGCGCAGGCTGTTTTCGCCCAGGAACCATTTGTAGCACAAAAACATTTTCTCGATATGCTCCGGTTTACGGAACAGCTGATAAGCCTGAAAGTGCATCAATACCATCGCCATGGTTTCAATAGCCTGCTGGTCATACAGCGGGAACTTGCCGCCGCGGGTATACCAGCCCTCATTGCCAACCGGAGTAAGGTAACCGCTGGAAAGTGTCAGGTTATCCAGAAACTCCATGGCCCTAAGTGCCACCGTCTTAACATGTTCATTACCGGTAATTTGCGACGAGTGCAGCAGTGCCAGCGGCAGGATAGCATTATCATAGGTCATAGTTTCCTCAAACCAATGCCAGTTGTCTGTATGGTTTTTGTCGTAGGCCTCCATTAATGGGTCGGTTAAGCGTATCAGCTCGTTTACCATACCTTCGTCAGTTGGGTTCATTTGCAGATACAAACTTATGCCGATGATGGTGTTTGCCATACCCCGCAAAAAGGTCAGCGACCTGAAATGGGGGAACGAACGCTGAAACACCTCAGTCGCAAATTCTTTGTATGAATTGCTCGTCGCGTTAGCAATTAAATAACCTAGGCTCCAAATAGTACGACCAAATGAATCTTCAGAACCGACATCGTCCAGATACTGGCGACTAAAGCTCATAAAGTTGCGAAAGTTACCGTCGTCGGTCTGCATGTAGTGGATATAGCTCAGGTATATCGGCAGCAATTCAAAGGCCTCGCGGCTGCCGCTGCGTTTGTGCGCCATCAAGGCCATGATCAGCGCGCGCGCATTATCGTCCAGACAATAGCCCTCCTTCAAATTTGGGATGCCATATTTTGCATGTTGAACAATACCGGTATCGTCAGTTAAGCGCAGCACGTGGGCCAGGCTAAACTTCGGCATAATTTCAGGATCGACAATGCTGTTTTTCAATATCTTGTCGCGGTAGTCGTGTTCATAGCAAGCTTCTTGCGCAACTTTAATATATTCTGCACCTACAACCGGCCAGCGGGTATGCAGACCATATTCGTAAGCGTTTTGGCGCATTTCGGTGATCACTCTTTCCTGATCCAGCAGTTCGTTGATTATCTCTGCCAAAGCATCGGCATTTTTAAAATCAAATAAGCGGCCGCGGTTGTCGTCCAGCAATTCCTGTGCGTGCCAGTAGGGGGTTGATACCACCGCGGCGCCGGCGCCTACTGCATATGATAAAGTACCGCTGGTTATCTGTGCCTCATTCAAATACGGGGTGACATAGATCTCGCAGGCAGATAAGTATTGAATCAGCTCTTCCTCGGCCACAAACTTGTTTACAAAGGCCAGATTTTGCGACACGCCTAATTGGTTTGCCAGCGTTTTTAAGTGATCTCGATACTCCTCGCCCGAGCTTTTGATAACGCCCGGGTGTGTATTGCCCAATACCACATACATCACATCAGGATGATTTTTGACGATTCGGGGCAGCGCGCGCACTACAGTTTCCAAACCTTTGTTGCGGCTTATTAAGCCAAAGGTTAGCAGTACGCGGTGGTTTTTAAAGGGCGTAAGGTTTTTAACCGGATTATCTTCGGGCGCTTCCAGATCAGGCACACCGTGTTCTATGATCTGTATTTTTTCGGCAGGGATATCATAAATATTGGTCAGAAATTCAAGAGCACGATTGCTCATTACGATGATCTTGGCCGATTGCTCGGCAATTTCACGAATAATGACCCGCTGTACATAGCTTGGGTCTTTTAATATGGTATGAAGAATCGAGATTAGCGGTTTTTCTAAACGATTGATCAGCGGTAAAATATAGATGCCGCTCTCGCCGCCATAAATACCAAATTCATGTTCAAGAATTACGGCGTCGGCAGTACTGGTATTGATATAATTCGCTGCGCGGATGTAATCCTTCTGGTGATTTTGACGAACGATGTATTTTACTTCTTCAGGATATTCATGTTGAGTGATGTCTTCCGAATCGTTAAGCGCTACTACAAAATCGCCTTTTAACAGGCCATTACGTTCGGGAAAATTTGAGCCGATAGCCCGCATCAGGTTATGGTTGAAAGTAGCAATTCCGCATTCGCGGGGTGGATAGGTTGAGATATAGGCTAGTTTCATGTTTTTTGGTAGTATGGTATTATTAATATTAGTCATGGGTGAGTATGTTCCTTCCTGCACAGTGTTCCTATAGTGACTAAAAAATAGTGCACTCTTTCCATCAAAAACGCGGTTTCTGTGGTCAGGACACTATTTTTAGCGGTATACCTTATAAAAAGGCATAAACCATACCAAATGTTTTTAGAAAATTGGTTAATGTGCGGTCTGATCTGAGAAATTTGAGGTGCGCTCGATATAGTTAGGACAAGAAAACCTGTCATCTCGACCGTAGGAAGAAATCTATACATTGCTAAGCTGAACGTCTTTACCTATCCGTGTATAGATTTCTCCCTACGGTCGAAATGACATTGAGGATATTAAAAACGCTGCTACCTAGCAATAAAAGCCAATCGCTTCAATAATTACCTCGCAAGCCTTTTTGATCTCCTGGTGAGTGATGATGAGGGGTGGGGCAATGCGCATGGAGTTGTCGCAATGCAGAAACCAGTCTGTAATAACACCGTTGGCAATGCAACGGTCTATAATCTTTTTATTGATGTCGAAGTTTTCCAGCTCAATGGCCAGCATCAAGCCTTTGCCTCTTACTTCTTTTATGGCAGGATGTACCAGCAAACTGCGCATCAAAGCTTCTTTTTCGGCAACGATATCCACCAGATTTTCATCCAGCAAAACTTCTAATGCGGCTAATCCCGCAGCACAACAAACCGGGTGCCCGCCAAAAGTAGTGATATGGCCCAGTATAGGATTCTCTTTGAGCGCGCCCATGATCTGGTTTGACGATACGAAAGCGCCGATAGGCATACCGCCACCTAAAGCTTTCGCCAGTAACAAAATATCGGGTACAATACCGTAATGCTCAAATGCAAATAGTTTACCTGTACGGCCCATGGCAGCTTGTATTTCATCCAAAATTAATAGCGTGCCGGTTTCGTCGCAGCGTTTGCGCAGGGCTTGCATGTAGCTTAGTTCGGGTACGCGTATGCCGGCTTCGCCCTGTACGGTTTCGATAATGACGCAGGCCGTCTGTTGGGTGATCAAATGCAGATCGTCTATATCATTAAACCGGATGAATTCAATGCCGGGCAACAGGGGACGATAAGCCTGTTTAAAATCTTCATTGCCCATTACACTCAATGCACCATGCGTACTACCGTGATATGAGTTTTTGCAGGCGATGATCTGCTGACGGCCGGTGTAACGTTTGGCCAGTTTCAGCGCTCCTTCGACAGCTTCTGCGCCTGAATTGACAAAATAGACGGATTGCAGGTTATCCGACAATATGGAAACCAGCTTTTCGGCAAAACGCACTTGCGGGGTTTGCACATATTCGCCATAAACCATCAGATGCATGTATCTGTCCACCTGGTCTTTTATGGCCTGGATGACTTTGGGATTGCTGTGGCCCAGATTGCTCACACCAATGCCTGAAATGAGGTCAATGTATCCTTTGCCTTCGGCATCGTAAAGATGCACCCCTTCGGCACGCTCAAACTCTAACAATAGCGGAAAATCGGTGGTTTGTGCGTTGTTGGCTAAAAATAATTGTCGAAGGGTTAACATATCGTCAAAAATACAAAGCCCCTTTTAAACGACGAAGCCAATTTTGTCATTTCGACCAAAGGGAGAAATCTATACACGATAGGTAAAGATGTTCTGCTTAGCAATGTATAGATTTCTCCCGTTGGTCGAAATGACACAGTGTTTAATTGAGGTTGGGTAGGGGTTTACTCAGGTTTGTTATTTTCCTCGTGAAGCTTGCGTACCAGCTCGTCGTTAAATTCGCGTTCTGCTTTGATTAGCTGGCTCACTTTTTCAGGCGGTAGTATCTGTAAAAACGCATCATTATACTTTTTGCGAATATTTACCAGTTGAGTGTCGTACTCCAGGTCTTTTTTAACCTGCTCCACACCGTTGCTTTGAGCATCAGAATTATTGACGCGTTTTAATCGCCGCACCTCAATCAACTCATTTTGATACTTGCGATAAACAGGCCAAAACCTATCGGCCTGAGCACGTGTAAGATTAAGCTGCTGCCCAATAAAGGTTTCCTTAACTACCTGGATGCGGCGCATACCGGGTGCCATTGGTTTTTCTACTCTTCGTTCTGGTGCGCTTTCACGCAGTTGCATACGAAAATTTTGCGAATAACCGGTATAGCTGACCACTGAAAGTAATAAGACAATAAAAAGGCGTTTACACAACTTATTCAATGGCATATTCTATTTTTATTCGTCGGTTAAATCTTGTAAAGCGGCTTTTAGCTGGTCTGTGTTAACCGGCAGATTTTCTGTAGCAATGGTATGTTGCGTATCAGTACCGTCAAGGTTTTGTTCCAGGTAACTCTGAATGTCGCTTGTTGGCACAGTTGATAATTCTTTATGCAGAAAAGAACGGTCATGAATAGCTTCAGGCGATTCTAATTGCATAAATGCTCCGGCGCCAATAACTGCCACAATACAAGCCGCGGTAGCATATTTAAATGCGTTTGACGACAGCATGCGGATAACGCCGCTTTTGCGTTTTACGATATCTTTATTAACCGTCTGGTTTAATATATCTTTATTTAAACGGCTAAAATAACCTTCAGGAATAGTGAAGGTGTTTTCTGCACCTTGCATAGCTGTTTCAACTGCTATGCGGCTTTGAATGTTACTGCTTAGTTGTTCGAAGTAGCCTTCAGGAACGGTGTGGCCGGTATCTTCAGTCAGCATTTCTTCAACCGCTATACGGGCTTGAATGTTGCCGCTTAAATTTTCAAAATAACCCTCAGGAACGGTCAAACCTTGTTCAGAACCGGCCAGGGCTTCTTCAACCGCGACCCGGCTCATGATGTTGCTGCTTAGCTCGTCAAAATAGTTTTCAGGAACGGTGAGGCCGGTGTGCTGCGTGTCCAGCATTTCTTCAACAGCGATACGGCTCTGGATATTGGCGGCTAAACTTTCGAAGTAATTTTCAGGCACAGAAAACCCGTTCGGCGAAATGGTGTTTTTCATTTCATCCAGTTTAATTACTGATTTGATACGGTCTGACAGCTCATCAAAATAGCCGTCAGGTACTGTAAACGGGTTTGTTTTGCTCACCTGTTTAAGTTGATCATAGTCATTTAACCACTCTTTATTTTCTATATCCCTTGCCATGATACCGTATAGATGAAAATTAGATGAAAAGGTTTAATCACTTTTTAAAATTTTAAATAATTAATCTTCTCCGAGTAAAATCGACTCTATTTTTTTCACCGCCAAATGGAACGATGCCTTTAATGCACCTACACTGGTGCCCAAAACCTGCGACATCTCCTCGTATTTCATGTCTTCATAATATTTCATATTGAATACAAGGCGCTGCTTTTCGGGCAGGGTTAATATGGCCTGCTGCAATTTTTTCTGAGCGGCGTCGCCATTAAAATAGCTGGAATCGGCCAGTGTGTCTGCAAGGTTATAAGCCTCATCCTCAATAGAAATGTTATTCTTTTGTTTCTTTTTGTTCAGAAACGTGATGCACTCATTGCTGGCAATGCGGTACATCCAGGTGTACAATTGCGAGTCGTTACGAAAGCCCGGCAAGTTTTTCCAGACCTTAATAAATACGTCCTGTACAATATCATCAGCGTCGTCATGGTCTATCACCATACGGCGAATGTGCCAGTAAATTTTTTGCTGGTACTTATTCAGAAGCAGATTAAACGCCTGGTTCCGTGTACGTTCGTCCTGGAACTTGCTTAGTATTTCTGCGTCATCAACCTGTGTAGGCATGTGTATCTAAAAATTAATTTTAGTATAAATGGTTATTTAAGGTTTTTGTTTTAAATGACCATGAGGGCTAAAATAGTGATTTTTTTTTGATGGCGATAATATCGGCGATCACTCACCCCGACATCGCTGCGCTTGTCGACCCTCTCTTCGCCTTCGACGGAAAGAGGATTGAAGCTACCTAGCTATTAACCCTCTTTGCCGCTTGCGGAAGAGAGGGTGGTCCAGCGTAGCGCAGACCGGGTGAGTCCATCGCGTATTACCCCAATAATTCCAGCACCTGCTGAGAAGAAGCCTTAGTATCCACCTTATCAATTACGTGGGTAATCATACCGTCGGCATTAATAATAAAAGTGGTACGCATAGTGCCCATATATTTACGGCCGTACATGTTTTTTTCGCCCCAAACGCCGTAGGCTTCAACAATGCTGTGGTCGGTATCGGCTATAAGCGGGAAAGGTAAGTTATGTTTGGTGACAAATTTTTTGTGCGATTTTTCATCGTCGACACTTACACCAACTACTTCAAAACCTTTACCAATTAATGATTGATAGTTGTCCCTGAAATCGCAGGCCTCGGCGGTGCAGCCGGGAGTGTCATCTTTCGGATAAAAATATAGAATAACCGTTTTGCCTCTAAAATCTGACAAAGAAACGGTGTTGCCGTTTTGATCTTTAGCGGTAAAGTCGGGTGCTTTTGTGCCTTCGGTAGGTGTTGCCATTATCTTGTGAATTGAGCTGTATATTGAGTAAAGTTGTTTTTTGCATCGCCGACAACCAGCTCAAAGCTGTGTTTGCCCCGCGCAATGCTATCGTCAAAGGTATAACTTAGTATTTTAGTTTTATAGTCCCACTTCATTAAAACCCATTTACCGTCTATCTTGCCATTATAGGTTTTTACACCGGTCAGGTTATCGCCAATGCGGAAAAATATGCCCCGCGCCTTAGCCATATTGGAGCCATTGTGAATATTAAGCGGATTGACGAATGGCGGCGTAGTATCCATGGTGATATAAAACTCGCCAAATGAGCGCGACTTGCCCTTTACATAACCATTCTCATAAATACAGCTGTCGCATACGCCACCGCTGCCGGCAATAACGGCTTTTCCGGCCAGGTCGCCTAGTGGTACGTCGGGTTTTATCCAGATATCAAAGTGGTCATGTATCGGTGTGAATTTGTTGTGGATGCTGTGCGTGATGGAATACTTGCCCGGTTTTTTCGGCAGGCTGTCATAGGTGAATTCCACGTTGTCGTACAGGTTTCCCGGATCGACAATTATTTTTAATCTCGATGTCGTGAATACGTTCACTTTATCATAATAAAACAGGTTTGATGGCGGTTTGGTAGCCGCAGCCTGCGGATATGGCCGTGAATGTACTTTCAGATTTATGGTCGATGTGTTACCGGCAACATCCTTTACTATGTATTGTACATCATGCAACCTGTCGTCGTTAAAAAATACGACTCCACGATTAACCGACTGCGGATAAAGCGTAATATGACTTCCTGGTGGTATAAAGCATTTTTGCATAAAGCGGTGCTCCCGCAAAAACGATGGGTAGTCTATATAAGCGTTTATGGCGTGTGTTTGGTCGAAGGCAAAGCGTTCGGCAGCAAAAGTGTAAACGGTTTTACCGTCGACCACTAATTCGATAGAATAAGCACCGTTGGGATTTGCCGATGCGCTGTTTCTATCGGTAGTAGAGATACCGAAACCGGTGTTGCCACTCACCTCAATAACCTGCGGATTGGTTAAATGATAGTTGCTCCCTGCGCCACTCACCGCCAGAAAATGATGGGGTGTATGCTCGCTGAACGGTCTGTCGCCCAACTGGTAAATACCAACGGCGCTGATGCGTGGAGCAATGCGGTCAGGAATAGTAATGCCAAACAACTGCGGATTGATGGTCTGCTCAGACTTGGTATCGCGAATCTCGAAATGGGAGTGAGGGCCCGCCACCGCGCCCGATTGTCCCGAGATGGCAATCACGTCACCTTTGCGGACGTTGATCTGATTTGGCGGTAATTTAAAATCAACCTCATATAATTGATGAGCGTATTGGTAGTCGCGCAGGGCTTTGTCAATCTCGGGTGCAAAGCTCTGGTTATGCATGTAAACGGTAGTGTAACCGTTGGGATGATCAATGTAAACAATATTGCCGCCGCCGCCAAATTGCACCCTTACGCGCGATATGAAACCATCGGCTGCTCCATGAACCGGATAGCCCGAACGCTGATTGGTTCTGAAATCTAAACCGGCATGAAAGTGATTGGGCCTTAGCTCGGCAAACCCGCCGGCAATTGATGGTGGCAAATCTATCGGATAACGAAAATAATCTTGCGGATAATCGCGGCTTTGTATGGGTTTTTGTGCCCGGGCAATATTAAAGCAAAGTACGGGTAGTAGTAAACAGAGGTATTTATTCATCAAAATAGTATACAGCCGGGCGCGCCCGGAGTTTTAAGAAAATTAAATATAACGCCTTGCTAAGCTTATTTAATATAAAAGTCAATCAGCTTTTCGCCTTCTAAATAGCCCTCCAGGTGGTCGCCTATGTTTATTTTGCCAACACCTGCCGGGGTGCCCGTAAATATCAGGTCGCCTTTTTTCAGGGTGATGTAGCGGGACACAAAGGCAATGATATATTCGAAAGAAAACAACAGGTGGCTGGTATTGCCCGTTTGTTTGCGTTGCCCGTTAATATCCAGGTGAAAATTCAGATCATACAAATTGGCAAACTTTGTTTTAGGTAGAAAGTTGCTCACCGGCGCCGAGTTGTCGAAAGCCTTAGCCAGCTCCCAGGGCAGCCCCTTTTCTTTGTGGCGCGCCTGGATATCGCGGGCTGTAAAGTCGACACCTAAACTAATCTCGTCATAATAATTGGCGGCAAATTTTTCGCTGATGTGCTTACCTTCTTTGCTGATCTTCAAAACAATTTCCAGCTCATGGTGCACATCCTCAGAAAAATCAGGATGATAAAAAGGCTTGTTATCTTTTAGTAAAGCAGTGTCCGGTTTTAAAAATATAACAGGCGCTGTAGGCACCGGGTTATTAAGCTCATGTGCATGCTCGGCATAGTTACGGCCAACGGCAATGATTTTCATAGATTAATGAGTGAATTAGTGAGTGAGTGAATTAGTGAATGGACCAATAATTCAGCAGTGGGCTAAGTTAATGAAAATGGGGGAATGAATAGCGAGATTGATGTTATATGAATTAATGTTGGTGGGCAATTAGCCCCGACGCAAAAATAACCAAGCGGCAACATTCACTCACGCACTAATTCACTCAATCAGTCATTAATTAGAGCAGCGATATTCGTTTAATCACCGATTCAGTGCCGGCTACCACGCGGATAAAATAGAAGCCGCGGTTTATTTTACTGCTGATGGAGCGGTTAAGCACCTGTTCGCCGGGCTCAACACGGTTTGAGAATAGCACCATAACATCGTTACCCAAAACATCAACCATTTTTATGGTTACGTTTGAGTTGCGCGATATCAGGTATTTGAGGTTAATCTGGTCGGTTATCGGGTTTGGATACACCTCGACATTACTTAACAGTTTATCAGAAGGTAAAACTACGCGGGTTGTTGAGGTGCTATTTGGCTTTATAGGTGGTATAGCCAGGTTCATGCCCGGAAGCAGATTCTTTTTAGCTTTCTTTTTAAGCAAATAGTAACTAATGGTATCGCCGCCTTTGGGCGCGATTGGTATTGCTGAGGCGTAATTCACAAATATCGCCATAGCAATTAGCAATACCCACGAAAAAATAGAAGTAAAAGTTCTCCTCATGCCTTACAATAAAATTAAGCTACAAAAGTATAAATAATGTTTTCATCAAATTCAATATCCGGGGCATTATTATGTAATTTAACAAATTTTAACAATGGCTATTTCCGGTTAACAATCGGATCCCTTATACGTTTGAACAAAAATTTAAGTTGTAACTCAAATAATTTAATACTTTTGTGCGTTTATCAAATAAGATAGTGTCGCAACATAAAGATCTACAGAAACTGACGGCCGCAGGCCTTCTCATCAGTTTAGGAATCATTTACGGAGATATCGGTACATCTCCGCTATACGTTTTCAAAGCCATCGTAGGCAGTCAACACATTAAAGATACCCTGGTTTTGGGGGGCGTATCCTGCATAGTCTGGACGCTTACCCTGCAAACAACCTTAAAATACGTAGTTATTACGCTACGAGCCGATAACAAGGGCGAGGGTGGTATTTTCTCATTATTTTCATTAGTAAGACGAAAAGCAAAGTGGCTCATTATACCTGCCATGGTGGGTGGCTGCGCTTTGCTGGCCGACGGTATTATTACCCCGCCCATTACCATTTCGTCGGCTATTGAAGGTTTGGTGCCGCAGTTTCCGCACCTGCATACCGTGCCGGTGGTAATCGCCATCATTGGCGCGCTATTCATTATTCAGCAGTTTGGTTCATCGGCAGTAGGTAAGGCTTTTGGCCCTATCATGTTCATCTGGTTCACCATGATGGGTGTGCTGGGGATGACTTATATCGTACAAGATCCTACCATCATACGTGCCTTAAACCCATATTATGCATTTGAGCTGTTAACCAGCAGCGATTACCATGCATTTATCATTCTTGGTGCGGTGTTCCTGTGTACAACAGGTGCCGAGGCGCTATATTCAGACTTAGGCCACTGCGGGCGTAAAAATATCCAGATAAGTTGGATCTACGTTAAAACCTGTTTGATATTAAACTACCTGGGGCAGGCTGTTTGGTTGCTGCAACGTCGTGGACAGGTGCTTGATCTGAATCTGCAAAATCCTTTCTATAAGATCATGCCTGAGTGGTTCCTGATCTTTGGTATCGGTATAGCTACGGTAGCGGCTATCATTGCCAGTCAGGCCTTAATTTCAGGTTCATTTACGCTTATTGCCGAGGCGGTGCGTTTAAATCTTTGGCCAAAAGTTAAGATCCATTACCCAAGCGAGCAGAAAGGCCAGCTATATGTTTCCAGCATTAACTGGTTATTGTGTGCGGGATGTATAGGCGTGGTGATGTTGTTCAAACATTCAGACAAGATGGAGGCTGCTTACGGTTTAAGTATCACGGTAGCCATGTTGATGACTACTATTTTGGTATCGCGCTTCCTGCGGCGTAAAAAAGTGCCTAATTACATCGTCAATATCTTCCTGGTTATTTATATTTTGATTGAAGGCACTTTCCTGTATGGTAACCTGAATAAATTTGTTGAAGGTGGTTGGTTCACCGTGACAATGGGTTCTGTTTTGTTCTCTATCATGTGGACCTGGCACATTGCCCGTAAAATCAGAAACCGCTACGTTAAATTTGTTGAAATTGACGATTACTACAGCATCATCAAAGAGCTGAGCGACGACGAAACCGTACCTAAATACGCATCGCAACTGGTTTATTTAACCAGCGCTAACTTTAACTCAGAAGTTGAATCAAAGATTATTTACTCTATACTGCAAAAGCAACCTAAACGTGCCGACGTTTATTGGCTGGTACACGTTGACGTGGTGGACGAGCCTTATAAAAAAGAATATGAGGTTGATGTGTTGGTGCCAAATAAGCTAATCCGTATCGACTTTAAACTGGGTTTCCGTATTGAGCAGCAAATCAATGTATTATTCAGACGTGTGGTTGAAGATCTGGTTAAAAACGGCGAAGTTGATATTACCAGTAAATATGCATCGCTTAACAAACACAAAATTGTAGGCGATTTCCGTTTCGTGGTGATAGAGAAAGTGCTTTCACGCTCGCATAACCTTACGTTCTATGAAAAGGCTATTATGGCGTTCTATGGCTATCTTAAAAAGATCAGCTTGTCAGAAGAACGCGGCTTTGGATTGGATCTGAGCTTTGTGACTATCGAAAAAGTGCCGCTAATGCTGGCCGATCCTGAAGGCGTAGAAATTACCCGCATTTATCCCGGATAGAATTTTAAAAACATATTGCATTAATATAATGTTGTTTTAATGTTAATTCAGGCTGCAAACTGTAGTTTCGCCCCACATTACATTATCTACAATGAAATATATATTATTTGCCTGTTTGTTTTTAACCTCGTTAACTATCAACGCCCAGGTGGTTCAAGATACCACGAAGAAAAAACTGGGCGACACCATAAAAAAAGACCTGTTAACCGCGCCCGATACGGTGCGTAAGTTACATAGTAAAGCCTGGAGCTTTGTGCCGCCATTGGCTTTGATTACCTATGGTGCTTTATCTTTCCCTGTACATCCCATCCGCCGGGTTGATTATTATATCCGTAACGAGGTGAAAGATCATTATCCTACTTTTCATTCTGTTGCTGAAAGTTACTTCCAGTTTTCGCCGGTGGCGGCCGTTTACGTTTTGAACTTTGTGGGTGTTGCAGGTAAGAACCGGTTTTTGGACCGTTCGATAATATTAGGCATGTCGGCTGCTATTTTTGCCGGATCGGCAAGTATTACGAAAAGAGCTGCGCACCGTTTAAGGCCCAACGGCGAAGATTATCTGTCCTTCCCATCAGGCCATACAGGTACTGCCTTTGTGGGCGCTGAGTTTTTGGCGCAGGAGTTTGGTGATAAATCGCCATGGTACGGCGTTGCCGGGTATACCGTTGCTACCATGACAGGCATATTCAGAATAGGTAACCGCGACCACTGGTTTAGCGATACCGTTGCGGGGGCCGGTTTTGGTATATTGTCAACTAAAGCAGCTTATTTTATTTACCCTTATATGCGTAATTTTTTAACGCATACCGCCAAATCGGGCAAAACAGCAATGCTGATGCCGACTTACCAGGAGGGTACTCCGGGGCTGTCTTTTGCCATGCAGCTCTGATGATTATTTGTATCTGAGTTTGTAAACCAAGATTATCCCTGCAAATAAAAAGGTAACCGCATTGGCTGCGCTAACGGGCAGGCTATGCACCATTACGCCGTACAATAGCCATAAAAACGTGCCGACGGTAAACACTATGTACATAGACAGCGAGATACCCTCGGTATTTTTAGTGCGGATGGTTTTAATTGCCTGTGGCAAAAATGAAACGGTGGTACAAAAAGCGGCCATTAAGCCTATAATTTCTATATAGTTCATTGTGTCGATATTAGGGCAATACAAATATACAAATAAGTTAGTGTAAAAAGTACACTAACTTATTTGTATTTAAGCCATGGTCGCCGGGTCCGCTGTCGAGAACCCCTGTAGGGACTAAATACACTAACTTATTTGCTTTAAAGCCGTTGCCGCAGGGTCTCTCGACAGGGTAACTATATAGAAGTTGGGACAAAGCCCTAATTGAAATTTACTTTTTAGGGGCATCTTTTTTCTTGTCTTTTGCAAATGCCGCTTTAACAACGGCATCCAAATCCCCCTTGATAGCTAACTTGCTATCGTATTTTTCCTGCTTTTTAGCGATTTGTTTCTTTTCTTTTTCAGCCATAACACAAATATAAGAGATTGAATTTATTTGAAGATTCAACATAACCCCACTATTGACAATGTGTAAACAAGTAGATAATTTATGAGATGAATAAATAATTATTGCGTTGGATTAATCTATTTGCTTAGATTAGTATCAATTTATTATTAGCGAACTCGTTCAGGGCAGCGAAACGACCAAATCAATCCCGAACATATTCGAGTCGAGTATTGCCGTACGCAACAGCGTGGGGAATATCACTCGTATATGGGCGCTTGGTCGTGCCTGCTGTCCGATGAGGCCCCGCGCTTCTTTGTTTAATCACCACCAATAGGGGCTACGTGGTTTTATCAAACCTTAGTTCCTATTATGAAAAAAACACTATTAACTTTTATTGGATTAATTTATTCATTTTCGGGGTTTTCCCAAAAGAGTGGATATAAAGAAATAATTATAGGCCAAAAAATAAATAATATTATCAACAAAGGCGAACATACAATAATGGCATCTAAGAACAATCCCACATTATATGCAGTTTTTCCGACAGATGAAGTTATATGCGGCATGTATGTAGATCAAATATCAATAACTACGTCGCCCGATAGTTTAATAACAGAAATTAAACTATATACAAAAACTACAAAACTCCCAGATTTTGATGCATGGCAAAAACGAGAACATGGAGTATTAAACAATATTGTTGAAAATGTTGGTAAAGCTTCCTATACGAATTTAGGTAGTGGTAAAATGGACTTGGTAGCTATATGGGAATTTGAAGAAACTAAAACATCTTTAGCATTGCGATGGAGCGATGTTAGTACATTTGCTACAGATGTAGATAGTAAGTTTTTGTTTTATTGGGTCAAAGATAATGCCGCTACCGGTAATAAAATGTGGTAATATATATGAAAACCTTAATCCTATTATTAATCGCATTTCACCCCATAGTTAAGCAAAATAAAGCCGATAGCGTGTATCTCTGTATGGGCAGATATTCATATGCATATCATGCTTCCTTATACTGCAAGGGACTTCGCTATTGCCGAGGTAAAGAAATTAAAGTATCTTTAAAAGACGCAATTAATAAATATCATCGTAAACCTTGTGGGTATTGTGAAAGATAGTTACGTTTGATAAAAACCTAACTATTATGAATCATACTCACAATTATCAAACCTACAAATCGGATTTTAAAAAAGACACTGGATTTGATGCTGACAAAGATACGGCATTATATATTCAATATTATAGTGCCAGAATGAATGATTTGTCTATGCAATATTTGTTTAAAATTCAACAAATATTAGTAATGGAAACAAGAGAGGGAATTCCAAGCACCGTAAAAAATCAGATACAACAAATTATTGATCTGAAAAGGTCTTAGATACTACTTGATCTTCAAGACTATCTAAGACTTCGCATAATACTCTTTTTGCTTCTCTAATAGAGAGGCCTAAAATTGCTTTTTTTATTCTTTCGACGATTATTTTTTCTTCATCGCTTAATCCAAGGTTGGGAGGATATATCATTTTGTTTTTATTAATAGTTTATATGTAAGTCTTTTATTATCTGCGCGTTTAATTACACCATCAAATCGTGCTATGTCAACTGCCTTGCGGGTGTTGTACTTGTATCCAAACTCATGGCAATATCTATGTAAATGTTTTCTACTAACTTGATGATAGGTACCGTTTATGCCGCGTTTAAGGTGACTCCAAAACCCCTCAATGGAGTTTGTATGAATGTTGCCCGCTTTCACATATTCATCTTTATCATGGTAAACCACTTCATGCGTATAATCTCTATCTAATCCTTTATACGCACCAAAACCATCTGTATATACAGTCGCGCCTTTAGCAACGTGTTTATAAATAAACGGCTTAATCGTTTCTCCATTTGCCACAGGAGCTACTACTGTGACCATATTGCCATCCCGTTGAAGCATTGCGACTACGGGAGTTTTGTTAACCGCGCCAGTACCGTTTTCGTTAAGTTTAGCGCGCTCTTTTTTGTGTTTATTTCGGTGCTTAGGGCCAATATAAGTTTCATCAACCTCAACAATACCAGTCAGCATTTCGGGTGCATTATCGGTCAGCATTTCGCGTATACGATGCAATAAGAACCACGCAGTCTTTTGAGTGATGTTAAGATCACGTGATAATTGTAAACTGCTGATGCCTTTCTTATGTGACGTGCCTAAATAGATAGCAGCAAACCAATACCGCAGTGATATTTTGGTGTTCTCAAATATGCTTCCAGTTGTTACGGTAAACTTTTTATGGCACTCTTTTGCTTTGCATTTGTAACCTCTATTTGTCACATAGGCACCCACATTTCCACAATGGGGGCATGATGGTGTGTCTCCCCACCGTTGCGAAGCAAGATAGTCTATACAAGTCTGTTCTTCTTTGAAGAAATCCAACAGCGACAATAGATTTTTAAACTCGGTTACCATAGCATTATCATTTGTACAAATATACAAATTAATAACATGTTGGGACAAGTTTTGTTTGAAATTTATTGTATGTTAGTCGCCTTAAAACCTTAAATCATAACCAATTATGGCTAAAAAACTTACTCCAATAGAACAAATGGATTATATCAACCATGGCAACTATTATAGAGGAACTGTTATAAATTCGTTCACCACTTTAGAGCGAACAATAGAACAAATACTGACATCTCATTTTATTACCAATAAGAAAAAAATAAATGATTTCGTTTACATTATACTGGATAGGATGACATTTGAATCAAAAAGAACATCATTAAAGGCATTAAATGAAAAACGAGAAAAATTTAAAGGGTTTATGAAAACCAAAAATAATAGATATCCTAACAGCAAAATATTTGAAGAAATACGATTACTTCAAGAAGAAAGAAATCAGTTCGCTCATTTTACGATTATGATTCCTATTGAAGAGACTAATTATGTTATAGGCCTTGCGTATTTGAGGGATGGGTTTGTACCCAAATGGTACACACTGGAAGATATTGAGAATCTGAATAATAGAATCGCGGAGGCAACTAATAAAATAAGGGATTTATTTAATATTTAATATCACAGGGGCGTTGCCGACTTCCAACTAAACACGTGATATTGGAAAGCCGGCCCCTTATTGCCCCTATGCATCTTAAATGTTTTTATTTGGTGTTGTCCCAAGTGGTATATAGTTGCCCTCGACAGAGGACCCTGGGCTGTAATGTTTTCTATTGTTTTAAAGCCCTTTACCCAGGCGGCTATTTTTATAACTGTAGGTGAAATAGATGATAAGCCCCAGCACCAGCCATATTAAAAAACGCAGCCAGTTGGTATAGCCCAGCTGCGTCATGAGGTAAAAGCAGCTCATTAACCCCAAAACCGGTATAAGCGACAAATCCTTAATAAATACAATAACTGTGAGTACAGCAGCCAGGATAATGAACAGAAACATCGGGAAGTTTTCGTGCGCGTTTTCGCCGGAGAAAAGTCCGAGCATTGGTTTCCAGAAAACAATCACCCCCGCAACAAACAATACCGGCACAATGAATTTACCGTTGATGTAGGGCAGTTTAAAACGGCCCTTATGCTCTGCTTCTTTGGGTAATAACAGTACGCCTCCGCATACCAGTACAAAGGCAAACAGGGTGCCTATGCTGGTTAGATCGGTAACCTCGGTCAGGTTCATGAACAATGCCGGAACAGCCACTACTATGCCCGTAATAATAGTAGAAAATGATGGCGTATGATATTTGGGGTGGATGCGCGAAAATGCTCTCGGCAATAAACCATCGCGACTCATGCTCATCCAGATACGGGGCTGACCCAATTGGAAAATGAGCAGCACGCTGGCAGTAGCTATCACCGCGCTGATAGATATTACATAGCTGATTTTATTCAAACCAACTTTACCAAATACAAAAGCCAGCGGATCTGCAACCTGCAGGTCTTTATAGTTAACCATACCGGTAAGCACCAGGGCCACCAAAACGTATAAAATGGTACAAATAATCAATGAATAAACCATGCCGCGCGGCAGGTCGCGCTGTGGGTTTTCGCACTCTTCGGCAGTAGTGGATATCGCGTCAAAACCAATATAAGCAAAGAATACACCCGAAACGCCTTTCATCACCCCACCAAAACCGTTTGGCATAAATGGGTGCCAGTTGGCCGGCGTAATGTAAAAGAAACCAATCAGGATAACGGCCAGAATCACCGCTATCTTTAAATAAACCATGGCATTGGTGGCGCGCTTGGTTTCGCGTATGCCGATATATACCAGGTAAGTAATGATCACTACGATCAGCAATGCCGGGACGTTAGCTATCAGTCTGAAATCGCCAAAGCCCGGTGCGTTGGCCCAGGCGCTGGCCCCGGCTTTCATGGCATCGGTTATTTGCGAAAGATTATGGGTGGCTGTTAATTGCTGCACATGCTCATGCGCTCTGAAAGCCGAGTAATAGTCCATCGTTAAGTATTCTGGCACATGGATATTAAAGCCTTCCAGCAGGTTCAAAAAATACCCGCTCCAGGATATGGCTACCGCAATGTTACCGATGGCATATTCCATCAGCAGGTCCCAGCCAATTATCCAGGCTATCAGTTCGCCAAACGAAGCATAGGCATAAGTATACGCGCTACCGGCAACCGGAATACGCGCCGCAAACTCGGCATAACAAAGGGCTGAAAATCCGCAGGTAATAGCGGTGATGATAAATAAGAAGCTTACTGCAGGTCCCCCGTAAAATGATGCTTCGCCGATGGTTGAGAAAATGCCGGCGCCAACGACGGCGGCTATCCCCATCAGGGTTAAGTCTCTAACGTTTAGCTCTTTTT